>Ga0056128_1008406_pt1 | contig 13000 bp, 4 predicted proteins | sample WorMetLIZISLAND2_FD_71113 | JGI IMG/M metagenome (GOLD analysis project Ga0056128, IMG submission 71113) | Marine gutless worms symbiont microbial communities from Max Planck institute for Marine Microbiology, Germany - Olavius geniculatus... ...
GGGGGGGTTCTGTCCTAGGTGGGTTGTGACCTAGGGGGGTTTCGTCCTACCCCTGTCGAAGAGGGGGGTTTCGTCCTAGGGGGTTGTGTCCGGGGGGTTATGTCCGGACACCGCTGAAAGTCCCGTCACATCTTAAATGTGTTGTGAAATACAGTCAGCTTTTTAATACTGAACGTTATGTCGTAACTCATTCCTAAAGCTAAGACAATTTCACAAAGTTCTATAGCAACACGTTTGAGTTGTTATTGGATGTTTTCATATCACCTAATTGCAGATTTACTACGGAGTATATCGGCGAAAGGATTTTGAAAATAGGTAACTAGTTGCTTTAATTACGACAGAAACTTTGGTTGGGGCTTGCTTTTATTGGGCCACTCTGTAGAAGCATCTATATTCTGTACGTCACTTGTGCTATGGTCCACTCCACGAAATGTTGGTGTTACTCGTCCGTTGATTGTTGCCCTGGCCGCTGTCTGCCTAATGCGTCAGATCCTAACACTCGTAGGTAACCGTTTCTGGTGGAGTTTTGCTTTGTTTGAGACCCGTGCCATTTTATGTACTTTTAGTAGGAAAAATACAAGGAAATACCAGATTTTGTGTATTTTATGCTGCTCAACATTTTCACGTCAAGTTCCTGTGTGTAACTCAAAGAGGCAGCGTCGTGGTTCTTCTCGCAAACTAGGCTGCAAGTAAGATTCAGATTGTCGTTGCTGGAGCGGCTCTGAAAGTCGGAATACTATCATTTAGACAGCCTTGCAGCACGAATATTTCCAAAAATGTTGACGCCTGAGCTCTCTTGTGGACTACGCAGTACGCAGACGTCTTGGTCTGTCTGCCTAATATCGCGCCTACCTGTGTTGAAGCTAAAAAACAATCGCGTTCACACCGAAATTCAACTAATTCGTATGTTAGGGAAATTGAGGGAATGCGATATGGAAGTCTGTTTCATCTCATGTAAAATATTTGACCATGTGTGCAGATTTAGTCTGTTCTCAAAAGCACTCGTTTGATCGTTGTCGTGCGGAAAGTGGTTGTGGTATAGGGCTTTGTAGCCCGAGTCGACGTTCATGTAACAACTGGTCGCCCACTCGTGTCGTTGGATGCTGTGAAAGAAGCGAAACACCGGTCGGTTTGTATGCTGTGAAGTCGTTTGCTGCTTGCGTGCTGAGTGTTAATTTCAATCAAACGTAGGCAGCGTGCGGATGCAGCGGCGGCGTCAAAGTCGACACCTGTAGTGTATTTGCGATGCATGCACGCAAATGCTTCAGTAGCAACTGCACATCATTCGCTCAGTCCGACCTGACATCAGACCGAAGCGTCATACAATACGATAAAGATTTGCGCAAGTCTTGAAAGCTGACAGATAATCTGGCACATGAACTAAGAGAACTGAAATGTTATAAATGGAAATGGCATCCCTCATAGAAAAATCCCATGAAAATCCCATTTAATAATTCATGAGTTTTCCATGAGTTTTTGCCCATATGAATTTTACATGGGTTTTCCATGGGAAACTCATGGAATAATCATTCCATGGAATCACCATGGAAAATTCAAATGGGTAAAAACTCGTGGAAAACTCATGAACTTTGACGGTGAATTTTCCATGAAATTAGAGAACAAAACTAATGATATTAGAGCATTCAGCTATTTCATGGAAAGGCACTTGAAACCCATGAAGTCCATGTTATGTCCATGGATTTTATGGGAAAATTCACGGTGTCTATATCATTTCCATGAATTTCATGGGCAAACTTCACGGAGTCCATATGATTTCCATGGATTCGGGCCATGGGTACACTGATGGAGTCTACGTCATTTCCGTGGAGTTCCATGAACTTTCATAAGAAACCTGTGGACGACCCATGGGTTCATATTTACTTTGTAACTTGCGTCAACCAATTTCATGGGTAACCCATGGTTTTCCCATGAGTCCATGTTTCTTCCATGGGATTCCATGAGTTTCCCATGAGTTACTCATGGGTTTTTTCTATGAGGGATGATAGAAACTGAAACAACAGTACGATTATATAATGTAAAATATGTGCAAAGAAACTGCCTGAGATGAGAAAAAAATGCAACAGATAACTATAACTTCATCACGAGAATGTTGTTCAAAGACCGCTGTTAATTACTCTAAGTTGGCTTGGTTTTTAATAGTCTCATTCGTGTTATTGTGTATCTCAGTCTAACCTCTCACTCTTGTTTTATGTAAGCTAATCTATAATCTTGTATAATTTTAATTTGCAGTTTGTCAAACTTGTGTAGTAAACGAACATGATTCTCGACAGAACTCGGCTGTTGTTTAATAGCCACCACTTTTATAGTATTTTTTATTAAATTGAAAACTTGTTCATTTTTTGTTGTCTAATGTACACAAATCGGTTATTATGGATGCGCTTCCGCAACCTTGCGTGGTAAAAATTGCACAGAGCAGGTCATAAATAGCATCAAATATATATCGGTAATACGATCCTATAAGCTATAGGGTTAAGCAATGCAGTCGTAAATTTCTCACGGCAGCCTTAAGTGAACCGGTACACGCGTTAATCGCCATAACTGCATTAAAGTATCGCGACGATGTTCATCAATAATCCATGATATATCAGCTTCCGGGCTTTTAGCGATTGTCTCCTTGTACCTGATGATTTAGTCATTATCAGCAGCATCTACATAAACCCAAACTCCACTTGGGCTTACTGGATTTGTGGCGAATTTTGTCGTACAACATCATAGTCTACAGTAAATCCACAAGTTTCACAGCCCGGGGCGATGGCCTACTGTCGACAAGCCTAATGCTGTGGAAAACTAGAGCTTAAGCGTCGTTCGTCGTTCATTGCCTTCCTCCATAAGAAGGATTGGCGGCGTTTAGTACCATCTCCAACAATCACAATCTTCGCTGCTGCAGCCACTTCATTGATTTCGTGATGTCATCTGTCCAACGTCGGCGTTGTCGACCACGATTTACACATTCTTGAACCATTTGCTTCTCCAGACTTTCCTATTTTCGTGTAGTATGGCCATAAAATCCCAATTTCAATGACTTCGCACGGTCCAAAAGTTCTCTGTCAACTGTTAATTCGCATTCATTCGTCTTGTGTTGTGTACACGGAATTCTTCTGTCTTCGATAGCACCACATTTCAAAAGCTTCGATATATTTCTCTTCTTTACTGCGAAGGGTCCAGCCTAAGTATTCACAATCGCAAACATCGGCAAACGAGGATTGTCTCTCTAACACAATGTCATGTCACCGCAGTAAGCAAGTAGTCAGGTATTTATAGGCAACGTGTATACATACAGGGTGCGGCACAAAAAGTAGGTAATGAGTGTGTGAAATTTTGCGTCAAAATTGCAAGCGGCTGCCCAGTAAATGGCAAACAACTTTAGGGGATTATTGTTTAACCGCACCCGGTAGAGCGTTAACTGGAAATTGTGAACTAACTTCGAACGCGATCAGTGTGCTTGTAGAAAGAGGAGCGAAAATGTTTAGAGATGTATTGACTGGTACTAGGTCAAGTGGTCACGATTTGTTTGTAATTGACTACCTTATAATAATACGCAAAACAGAAAAATCCCCGTACTGCCACCATGGCTGATTGCAGCAGCCACCCACGCTGATGTGCGTGTGTGCCAGTGCGCCACTGACGCAGTCTCCGCAGCAGTAATTCTAAGCACCTGGTCGTCCGCAGCGAAACAAAACAGCAGCGCCGCTAGAAGTGCACAGTTGATGATGACAACGAGGCGCCTTACGTTCGTTCAACGGCGACCTCTGCTGCCGCATTCAGTCCATCATCTCTCAAGGTAGGCGGTGATGTATCTTGCTGTTGAATCGACTATTAGATCATGTTCTGAAACGCGATTTGAGCCAGTGTCAGCGTGTTTCATCGTCAAACGCGGAGATTCTGCTTCCAAGTACGATAAAAAGTACAACTAAAATCTCATGCGAATCGCACGCAATTTTGTTTTAAGCGGTACTTACATGTGCGGTAAGACTAAAAGAAAAGTAAAAACAAATTAAAACAGATTTGCATGCAGTTTTTGGTCTGGTTTTAGTTCAACTTAGGTCTATGATGAGCAGCGACTTTGTGATTGGTGTCGACAAAATTAATAAGTTATTGAACAGTGCGAAACGAATTAGATCTATATGACACAGTGTTTTGCTGAAAGAAAAAATAAAGATTTTTATGCAGCCACAATCGTTCGTCGAAGCGACAATTTCAGCGACAGTGATTTGGAAATCATTTAATGGCGCTCTTTTACATTTAAGCCAAATTTAAACCCCCCTTTGAAAAAAAATGTAAGGGGAACTTAGGTCCCCGGTGGGGGTGCGCAAATCGTGGCAAATTCTGTCGCCATTAAATGATTTCTAAATTACTTTCGCTCAAATTACTGTCGCTTTGACAGTGCAAATGCTGCATGAAAATCTTTATTTTTTTTCTTTTAGCAAAACACTTTGTGTCATATAGATCTTTTTCTAATCCGTTTCGTCGATCAATGTCATCAGGGCGGGACTTTCAGAATAAGTCCGTATTGACTTAACACTGTTCCGCGACACTGTAGGCCTGCACTGTTATACAGTCGGTTTATCCAGTACTTTTGTGACCACACAAGAACCATGCAGGCGTATGACTCTCCGCTGCATCGCTCAGCTTGCAAATGAATTCAACTAACCGTTACGCATACACAATTACAGTCTGTGCCGGGTTTTAGGCGGGGTAAACCAGGTGCCAAAGTCGTGTCGACGAACACGTCTTCAGATAAGATATTTTGATAGGCCTACAACAAGAAATTTGAGCTAATGCTCACAAGACGCGCGAAGGCCTATAGCAGTTTCTGCTCGCAAACTGTCGGTCTATCTCCAGCCATTTCGTCGCAACATTTACATGGGTAAAGCTTTTTGATGCCCTCGTGCAAGGGTTTCCTTGAACCTAAAAAATCGAGACTTGGACCGTCGAAATCTACGTTCAGTGCTGAAAATTTCATGTGCAGCTTGTCCATGTCTATCTTGATTGGTTTCGGCGCAATTTGTTCTTAAAATGTGTCTCGCAGCCCAAAATCGCCAAAAAATCCATAAAAACCCTATTTTAGCGTTCAAGGTCATCCAAGGTCATTGAATTTGGCGGCAATCGAGAGCCAGTCTAGGACTTCCTATTAGTGATTGATAGTAACTTACAGCGACTTATTTGCTAAAAATCCTTTTTAGTAACTTACAGCGATTTATTTGCTAAAAATCTTTTCCACCCCTCTTCTCATTTAGCGCTCTCGTTCGGGCTGACCCCCTTCGAATTTATGAAAAAGCTTTAGAGTTCCTGAAACTTGAGTTTTCCAGGTAGTCGACGGTGAAGATTTGATAATCCTAGCTTCCACCGTTTTCGACTGATCCACCAGTGTGACGGACGGACAGACAGACGGACGGACAGAATTGCGATGGATAAGACGCGCTGAAAGCAGTAGCTGCTTTCGCGCGTAAAAACGAACAAGAGGCATTTACACTTTCCAACGCTATATACTATCATTTTTATCTCATCGTACGCTAATGTTAGCAAATCTAGGCCGACAAGACACATCGCCATAGCCTAATAATTTAACACGGCCAAGCAGAGTTTCAATATTGACACTTTATTTGTCGTTTGTTCAAAATTCACGTTTCGATGTAAATCGTAGACGAGTGTAAACAAAAATAATCCTAATACCCCGTTTACACGAGGAAGCATACTATGAAGCAAACATGGAGCGAACGTATTCAAAATGCACGTGCACAATAATAGGCTCCACATACTAGAGAGTGTTATTGATGGGCATGTAAAATGACGTGTTTTGTTGAATTCTGCAAAGAAGTGTGTACACATAACCGTTGAAGACAAGAAATTTGAGCTAATGCTCACGAGACGCGCGAAAGCCTATAGCAGTTACGGTTCAGTAGTTTAGCTAAAAAGTGGGGTGTTCACGCTAAGTTAATATATAAATACCAAATTCTTTATCTGGATCGCATAACGATAGTTCCGTACGTGGCGTCACCTTGTGAATGATATAGACTTGTGTCGCAGCCCAAAATCGCCAAAAATCCATAAAACCCTCTATTTTGGCGTTCAAGGTCATTCAAGGTCATTGAATTCGGCGCCAGTCGAGACCCAGTGTATGACTTCCTATTAGTGATTAATAGTAACCTAGGCCCTATCTCGCACCGTTACTGAGATACAACGACTTATTTGTCAAAAATCGCAAATTTTGCCCACCCCCTCTTATTTAGCGCCCTTGTTCGGGGTGAACCTTTTAGAATTTATAAAAAGCTTTACGGTTCCTGAAACTAGAGTCTTCCGGGCAGCCGACGGTGAAGATTTGGTGATTCTAGTTTGCACCGTTTTGACTGATCCACCCGTGTGACAGACGGACAGACAGACGGACAGAATTGCGATGGCTAAGACGCGCTGAAAGCAGTAGCTGCTTTCACTCGTAAAAATCGCAAGAGTCAAGTCCACTGTCCATGGCTGAAGCATGATAGCCATCGAACCATCCACACAACAATGCCTATAATGGTCTGAAGACTCTGAACGCCAAGTTGAAGGCTTAACGTCGTCAGGCACCGGTGTCACATCGTATGGTTATTATTGACGCATCTAAAGCTGCCATCAATGTCGCCGCGTGAGTTAGTGCAGTGGCTTAGCAGACCGCAGCACACGGCACAGACATGAACGACTTAGCACTGCGTACACAGTACACTAGCGTTACAGTAGCGCAGAGCAATTATGTGGTTGCGCCCACGTTGGCTTGGCATCTGCTCATTGTCGCAGACCGGGTCTGCGGTGAATAATTTAGCACAAGCACCGAGCTAGCCATGATCGCAGAGCTGTCCATACCGACTTGACCACGAATGGACTAAGGTTACCACTCAGCTTCGAAGTTTGCTACTGCTTCGCGTTGTAAATTGCAATGCACGGCGCTGTTTGATGCGACAAATTTTCTGTTTGATGGCGGTTAAGTACTTCTGCAATTTGTAGCCAAATACTAATGCCCCAACCCACAGGCTGGAATGAAGTTTCTGCGAAACACCAGGAGAAAGTAGCCGACCGTACTTAAGTAACAATCGAGTTATTGGCATGGTTAGCACATCCCGTGTCCGTCAATGATATTGTGGCTAAACGGTAAGTCGTAGGGGGAAGCTTGGCAATGGTACCATCGAATAGGGCACTGGCGACTTTTTATAGGCTGTCAATAGTAACCATGTCTCTATCTGCAGCGGTTTGGCCGCAATTTTCAGTGAAAAGTTTCAAGCTATAAGTGGCAATATCTCGGAAACGGTGAAAGATAAGGCCAAGGTTACTATTAATCACTAATATGTAAAAGCATACGCCCTCTCAGATGAGATGAAAAGCATCGACATTGGATGACCTTTAAAATCACTTTGTCACTGACAACTCGTACGGTCGGCTATCTTAGCGACAGCTGGGCTTCTTGTTACAAACGTATAACAAAGTAGTGTGTCGTCTTCCAGAGACGGTGTAAGATGGACTGAATCATAGATGTAAAAACGTTTTTTTACACTTTTGCCACTTTTTAAACGTTTTTAACTTTTCATATTTTTTCAACGGTTTTTTATTTTTATAAAAAAAGTTCATTATAATTTAAAATTCCCATCAAGAACGTCGAGAAACACTTTTAAAGCAACTGAAACGAATTAATAAGCGATCGTGGTGGTAGTTTACTTACTTAGTTTTATGACCACACAAATTAAATAAAAATTCTCTTTCTTTGTCTAGTTCTAGCTATGCTGCACTTACATTATTAGGTTTTTAGTAAAAAGTTGAATAAATTAGGGCTAACGTTTTCTCAACTTTTTTAAACGTTTATTTATTTCTGCCACGTTTTTTTAACGTTTTAAAAATTTTTTGGAACGTTTTTTTTACATCTATGGACTAAATTATCCACTGCATTCTCGAGGACTTGAGGTCTACGCCTTTCCCGCCTCGTTAGGCAAAGCCTCAGAGTATAAGAACGTACGTCATTAAAGAGGCAAAGACATTTCACACAATCGTATATAGTACATGTATGCAGTTCAGTTTTAGGCTGCGCGAGATGTGATCTGAACGATTTGATATGATTGATATGACTGTTTATATTTAGCCTAGTTTCCGTTTCTTGCTTGTTGTCTGTTTTTGATTGTTTTTCGCTGTTATTGAATGACGAATAAAGTTGAATATATTACTTTTACTGTACAAATTTATAACGCACTGCATATGCAAGGCAAAAGGGCGACTTTTGTCATCTTGGGGGCATGGCCCTTTTGCTCCCCCTAAATTCGCTTATGGCGGCGGTAACTTTCACACCCACCTTGTAGCGCGAGCTTCTTAGCACGTGATTTATCCGCTGATTGAACGTGTGAACGTCAAAGCCGCTGCCAAAAGCTCTTCATCAAAATGATGCTCTTAAGTCCGCCAGTCGTTATGAAGCGGCTCTCGGTCGTCTTTGCATGAACTTAAGAACTCTTCCTCAGTCACCTGCGTCTTCGTCCTCGATTGATGCAGCCGAGTTGGTCGTTTTGGCACGTGTAAACCTCATGGAGACAAACCCCGCGACAAAAATCTCTAACTCCCTGAGACGAATCCCTTCTGCGACGAACTCCTCTTCTTTATGTCACTTCGAATGTTAAGTGCCTTTAACTCGAGTTTAACTTGAGGTTTAGCCAAAGCTGTCAATTAATGGATTCGTCAATTAAGAAAGTAGGGGACAAGAAATTGTAATTTTTCGACAGAGGAGATTATGGACGCTCCAAAGTTTAATCGTGCCGCTCAATTTCCCCCAAAATGTAGAATTTTTAGCCCCACTTTTTGTATTTTTTGCAAGAAAATTAACCGACAGAAAAAAAAACAATTTCCGACAGGCAGGCTCAAATTTAGGGGAATGGACAATTAAAATCTGCCCTTCCCGGCTTGCCACGACGCCATTGCTTCCAATAAATGCACAAAACGTTAGTTTATACTTCTGTTAACGGCAATATTAAAGAACTCGCACATCGAAAGCAGCAAAAATCACAAAAGTTCACTTTGCCCGCATCACACTGACTGTGTGTCAATGTGCTGCTGAATAATATCAACTGTTCGTGTTTATGATGTTTATGGGCCTTGTTGCCTGATACAAATAAATAATAAATAAATAAAGTTAAACCCGAGCGTCACTGGTTGCATAAAGTGGCATTCACGTCATACGGCGAGGACAGGAATTGGCGACGAATGCAGCAGACGAGACATGGGCCTGTGCGCTGTGCAGCGTACGGCCATAGGCCTACTTCCTGTCCGGCGCAATCTGACATTAGCAGCGCACACTGAGTGAACGAACACACAAGTCACATCTCATATCCGTCGTTGCCTTCGTACTGCGCTTCGTTATTAGCCTATTCGTCAAACCAACATTAGGGTATACGCACACTTACAGCCTGCACGCCTTTCACGTTCCATAGCTTAGCAACTCAACTAGCTAGGCCTATTGAATAAGTCGCTTAGTTTTTGTTTGTTGCTGTGTTATATTTGCTCGTTTTGACACTTGGTCATTTTAATCACTTTTGCTAAAGATCCAAAGGGACAAATTTTTAAAGCCAGAAACGTGCTACGACTACATTGAACGGAATAGTCTATATACGCAAACAGAATCGTACAGAAGCACATACAACAAGTAATTTGAGCAAAGCTCACGTGATGCGCGATAACAGCGGTCCTGCCACTTTGGCAGTTAGTGTAGGCCTATATCAATAAGATATTAATCAAATCAAATTAATTAAATTAAAGATATAAATTATATATTTATAAATTAAATAAATAAATATTGCATCTTGAGAGAATACTTAAATTTGAGGCGTCCGTACGAAAGACTCTGATCCTTGAATTTAAGACATCGAAACTTAAATTCTTAAAAATGTACGTTATATGCTAAAACTGTCATAGGCCTACACAAGTTGTCCAGGTCCATCTCCAGCGATTTCAACGCAATTCACTCTTAAAATGGGTGTTGCAGCCGGAAATCGCAAAAAAAATTCACCAAAAACCCTTATTTTAGAGGTTTAAGGTCATTCAAGGGCATCGACGTTGACACCGATTAAAAGCTTGTCACTATTGCTTGTTATGATAAGCAGCATATCTCTGCATATGTGCAACCGTTTTTACGCTACACGAGATAATTGCGGTAAAATAACCACTTTTTAGGGGGGGTAGTTGTTTTTGACGTCCGCATGCACCGGTTTCCTTAAAACTAGGGGATCGGGACTTAGACTGCTGAAATCAACGTTTAATGCTGAACATTTCATGTGCAAGTTGTCTTGGTCTATCTCTAACCATTTCGTTGCAATTCAGTGTTGAAATGTGCGCTGCATCTAAAATTGCAAAAAATTTACTAAAAAAACCTCTTTGGGGGTTCAGGGTCGTTCAAAGTCATCGATGTTGATAAATCTAAAAAGCCTGTCACCAGTGCTTGTTGTGATAAGCAGCATGTCTGTACCTATCTGCAACAGTTTTCACACTTTACGAGCCAATATGGGCAAAACAACGTCTTTTTAGGGGCACCCCTTTTTGATGCCGTCGTTCGAGGGGAACCCCTGCACCCAGAAGCACAAAATTTTGTCACGAAAAACAGAGACCTTGTTGCAGCCCATGGTGAAGATTTCGCGATTCTAGCTTGCACCATTTTGACACAATACAACAGTGTGATAGACAGACAGACGGACGGATGGACGGACACCCAGGCCATGGCTAAGACGCGCGAAGCATTCTGCCATCGCGAGTAAAAAGCGACGAATCGTATCGGAAATTTGCTGGAATAGGCCCTAAAACCAAACGGTTTTTGTCGCTTCTGTTGGTTTCTGATGTCGCAAAACAGTACAGTTGCGTCCAAGATCGTTCAAAAGTTCTAGCGCAAATGAGGTTGGACTGTGAGAGGGTCCAGGTTATTAATCGCGACAAAGGAATTAATTTAAACTGTTAATTATCTTTGCCATTGTAACGAAGTGAACATTGGAGGAGATTATGAGATTGGTCGATTTTTCCGTCGTTCTGTGTGTCCGTCGTTTTGTTTGTCTGTCTGTCTGTCTGTGTACAGTACACGAATACACAACCGGCAGGAACGGTGGCGCCCTCCTGTGAAAACTTCTACATTGGCGGAGCTATGCACTCTCACGAGCGCCTTCTAGTTATATTTTGTTGCGACACATACAAAAAATTTAGAAAACGGAAATGAATTGGACAAAGTGCTGGAACACAATAGCGCACTGAGAGATATTATCGAGAGAAGATTGCTGAGAACAAAATTTAAAAAGACTGTGTGCCAAGCTAAAAAGAAGCAACTCATGCGAACGGACGAGACGTAAGACGGGAGATTAGAATGGAATCAGGGTGTATGTGGTTCTTCTTCTTTTTAGCTGGATGAGTTACCTTTTGTTTAATGTGAGCTGTCTTGCCGTTTAATGCTAACTTGTTTTAAATTCTGCACATTTACAGTGCAGTCGTCGATCGGCGGCCGTGATGTTTCGTGTTTCTATGGCAACGGGAGCTCCAATATCAGCAACAACAACAACGACGACGACGACGTCGACTACTACTACTACGTTCATTCTGTCACCGCAGCATCGCACAATTCCAGTAATCAAGATGTCCCAGGTAACTAAACCGACTGCTTTTATAACATGTAAATCGGCCACATGAAAGCAACACTACGTTATACTAAGTCGACATATATAGGCCTAGTTGTGGTGCAGCACAATATATGTCTATATACACAGAAAACGCAAGCAGATAATATAAAAAGTCCATCAAATAAGTTACCAAGATAGCATGAAAAGTCTTTGAAGTATTTAAAATATTGTAACGCAACACAACAACTTTTTTCCTGAGCTATAAAATAAGTACTTACATATCCCACTGGCCTTTTGTCCGGTGGCATGTTATTCGTACACTCTATACTACAGCTAACAACTGAGCTGATGCGTTTGACCCAAACTCCACTACTTTAATTTCTGTGGACTTCTCAGACAACAAGGTGTACAACAAACTGTAGACTACAACACGTTGACATAACAACATGTTGTGGGTTAGTTGTAGGCTTCCGACAGTTTATGAGCTTGTTGGTTTTAAGCCTACAACTTTTTGTAGACTTGCTGCAGATTTTCCATCAATTGCAAATCTGTCGCACAGATTGCTATAGGGCCTGTGTCTTACAAAAATTGTACAACAAATCGAAGCGAGTGGAGTTTGACCTACTGCGTCATCGTGTATACACGGAATCCCGTGTAATCAGAACATCATTTTCACCTCTTATCATCTCTGTCGCTGCGCCGTCTGTTCCGTTCCTGTCCTGAGGCATCAGATAGCTGATAGCCCCCGTGTTTTACAAAGCTCAGCCATACCGCAAACTCGTAATGAAATCCCCTAATGATGCCGTTATTTCAGACGTGCTCTAGCACAACGTCGTACAGAGATTGTACGGTTTTAATGCCAATTACGTGTTTTGTGTGATAATTACACGCAAGTCTACCTCTGCCTGCCTCAGATATACACTGGCCGTTGGCGGAGACTGTGTAGCCTCTACAAGTCTACAACCATAATGCTAGTAACTTGCCATCTCCCTGATGGTTAAATTCAAATACTGCTACTCAGCTCGCCTGCTGCTAGAAGTAGCTACTAATTCTAATACCGTGTTGATATTTTCGTAAATGACGCGTTGACGGACGAAATCACAACGCTTTTTTCACGTCTCTCGGAGACAGAATCATTACGTTGGCGGATATCACGAACACCACTAAGGCATAGGCTCCCTACAACAGCGAATTGACAGCTTCTTAACTTACTATTTTTGTAAAATTATTATAATTTATCAAAATGTTTCTGAATGATATTAAAGTCTCATAATCGGAGGAGTTGAGCGCACTAGAGATGTTGATCGTTGATGCTGCTATCAGCTAGTGGCGTCCAGTAGCGTCATTTCACTAAATTCTTGGGGGTCCACTCTCTCCCCTTCCTT
>Ga0056128_1008407_pt1 | contig 12999 bp, 7 predicted proteins | sample WorMetLIZISLAND2_FD_71113 | JGI IMG/M metagenome (GOLD analysis project Ga0056128, IMG submission 71113) | Marine gutless worms symbiont microbial communities from Max Planck institute for Marine Microbiology, Germany - Olavius geniculatus... ...
TCCCTTTCCCTTATCCTTCCCCTTTTCCTTATCCTTTCCTTTCTCCTTCCTCTTCCCTTTCTCCTTTCCCTTTTCCTTCTCCTTTCCCTTGTCCTTCCCCTTCCCTTTTTCCGTTTCTTTTCCCTTCCCCATTTTTCTTCCCGTTCCCTTCCCCTTTCCTTGGTTGCCATGGCAATGAAATTTGGGAGAAAATTGGCCATAACTCGGCTTGCGTAAGAGATTTTTGGAAGATTTTTGCGCATATATGGGGGTTTTTAGGGATGGGCCATCGAATGCTGCCAATTGCATTTTTCCTCGACCGACCCCGTTGCCATGGCAACGAAATTTGGGACAAAATGAGCTATAACTCGGCTTGCGTAAGAGATTTTTGCGCATATAGGGGGTTTTCGGGGATGGGCCATTGAATGCTGCCAATTGTATTTTTCCCCGACCGACCCCTGTTGCCATGGCAACAAAATTTAGGACAAAATGGTCTGTAACTCGTCTTGCGTAAGAGATTTTTGGGAGATTTTTGCGCCTATAGGGGGGTTTTCAGGGATGGGCCATCGAATGCTGTTAATTGCATTTTTCCCCGACCGACCCCCGTTGCGATGGCAATGGAATTTGGGACAAAATAGGCTATAACTCGACTTGCGTAAGAGATTTTTGTGAGATTTTTACGCCTGTAAGGGGTTTTTCAAGGATGGGCCATCGAATGCTGCCAATTTCATTTTTCCCCGACCAACATTTGAAATTAAACTGTTTTATTTTTCTACCGGTCTAAACGGTCACTGATTATATTTATACGGACATATACTGTAAACTTTCGAAATGCATTGGACAGACTCTGTGTTTGTATGAACATTATCTTGTATATATTATCTAATCCAGGTCACTCAGTATAAACGAGTACTGCATTTTATCAAAGTCTGAATAAACTTGTATTGGAAAGTCTGGGAATAAGATGTTTATGAGCTGACTTGCTATTTAGACTTACATATAAACTGTTGTTTGCATTGCTTGATATTAACGTTGCAGTGTGTCACTCGATTGACGGAGGGACACTAGAATAAGCCATCGTCATAAAATGTTCTTATCTGCTTATAAAACTAGCATTTGATATAACTTTTTCAGTCAGCCTGTAGTACGTGTCAGGAATAATATGCTCGAGGAAGTCATTTTTGTAGCACTTTTAATGTCTTTCGGCAATCTCTAACTGTGCATATTTTGGCTAGCTTTTGTAAAGTTTATGTTACTTATTGTATATTGTTAATTTTTTTGTAATGTAATTGTAATCTTGTAATGTTCTTGTAATGTTTACTGAGACGTAAGTTGTGGCACTTTTGGTGATTAAATAAATAAAATGAAATGAATAAGTAATTTAAAATCAAGTACATTTCACTTATTTGTGTCATATCATCTACACGAATTAATTAAATAATTATTTGGAAATTCAGACAAATATTTGAATTTTTTTACTCGACGAAACAGCCTTGTTAGTGTGCTGTCAAGTCTCCATGAACTTTGCCAATCTTTTCAGTCGAAATGATGGTGATGATGATGAAGCTATTTGTAATTTTTGGTGGTTCATGAGTACAGAGCCGCCATGCTCAGGATCCGTCTCCGCAGTTTATACGCAATTATTTCTCAGCATTTGCCAACGATCCAATACTGACAAGCGTTCGTGGAGTAGAGAAGCTAGAGGCGGGAACTCCAGATGGAGAGGGAGATGAAAAGGAGAAGGTGGAAGAAATGGAAAAAGATGCTTTTGTAACCAGGTCGGTATTTTGTGTTCAGTGCACTGTCTTAATGCATGCTGGATAATTACATTACTTGACTTTGTTGTAAACTGATTTTTTCAAACTGTTTAATGCAAACTGTATAGTATAATTGCCACGGTTTGTCAGGAATATATATGTCTCAGACTAGCAAGCCTCTTTCTGCAAAATGTGCATGGAAATTTGGAAACCTGAAATTTTCTGATTGTTGATATGTATATGGTGTCGTAATTATTGCTGTTGTGTAGATAAGACTTGCTTAGGTTGTGACTGATTTGGAGTGGTCATTTGTACTTTTTCATATTTGTTGTTGCTTTCTTTTTACTATTTGTGGTAAATGAGGATTCTTATTTCTTCCAATTAGGGGCTTATGCTTTTGGGTCTGTCTGTTTCTATCTAGGATGTGAACAGATTTTTGTGAAATTTGTTTGGCATTGCCCAAGAAGGACCGTGATGTGATTAGATTTTTGGGGATAACCAGATTTTTTCGGATTTGAGATCATTATTCAGTATTCTTTGCTGTTGGGAGATAGCAAATGCATTTTAGTCTTTTGTATTTGTCAGGTGGCAGCACTAGGGATTGCAATCCCGAATCGTGGGATCCCGGCCGTTTTCGCCAATCCTCAGGATGCTGGATTGGCAGTGTCCCGATGCTGGATTTCGGGATTACAAAATTCATTAAAGTTGTACTTTTTCGAGTGTTACATGATGCAAATAACAATTTTGGTTGTTTAATGCATAAAATATTTTATGCCTGCTAGAGTTCTACTCTTTGCTGTGCACTGTAATTTGTTCTTTGACAGTCACAGTCACTCCCAAATACCTTCTGTATAGGGGCCTACTACATACTATGCACGAAATAAGTCTATGGCGCATACCAAAATAACCCAATCTGTAAGCCTAATCTTGAAAATGGGCTCGCAGGATTACAAATTTCCTAATTCCGGATCTTGAATTCAATCCCAGGACTGCAATCACTAGGCATCACTTTTCTCAGCAGAGGTGTGAGATCTCCGATCGTTTCTGTTTGTTGTTTGGTGTGCAGTTCGTACAAGCGAGCATTGCGTCAGATAAAGAGCAAGGAATATGGTGAGATAGTAAAGCTGTGTACCGATGAGATAAACGTGACGTCTTCAACACACATGGCCGAGGCGCTGCTGCTGCGTGCAACGTTCTATCTGCTGCGCGGTGAGATGAACTGCGCCATGGAAGACTTTGAACAGTTGCTTGCGATGGACGGCGTCGACAAACATGTAAGCTGCTAGCAGCCGCTAGTTTCTGGTAGTCTTTCTACACTTGATGGCTGAATATGGAATTGTTAGTATAGTGATTCGCCTTTTATAACACCTATAAACATTTGTCACAAAGCAGTGTTATCAGCTTATGACCATGGTTCGTACGGTCATTGTAAGTTGGGGAATGTAAAAGTACCAGGGTGCAAAAGTTAACAATGATGCAGAAAAAATTTTGAACTGTTGTATGCAGATTTTTCTGCTCATTTTGCTCACAGATTATAATCTGCAAGCAAAAGTGGAGGTACAAATAATTATTTGTACCAAAAAATAATTATTTGTACCTCCACTTTTAAATTTGTTTTGCTGCCTTTGTTTCTAGTGTCATTACAAGCGATTGAAAACCGACATTGGTATTTCGCGTGAACAAATTAGTCAGGGAAAATGATTCATTTTGTCCTGGAAGGTCAGACACAGTGATAGATGTGATTGGTACAAGTGCGGTCGTGGAATGAGTTAACGATGAAAGTGCAGATTGATGCCTGGCAGTATGTTGTGTAGATCCGGTCGAATGCTCTGATCAAGCGCGGGAGCCTAAAGATGCAGCTCGGCCAGCAGGAAGAGGCGCTCGCTGATTTCAACAGCGCAGTGATGCAGGATTCAGAGAACTCGGACATTTATCATCACCGCGGCCAGGTGAATCACTAATATCAGTACGCTACGTGCAACTGCTTCGGCATCAGGCACACAGTGCAGTAGTATTGGTTGCTACATCAATGTGATAATAAATATTTTGTAGTCATTACATTTTTAGTTATTATTGTTATATAATATTATAGCTACAAAATTTTATTCACATTCGTTCAGATTTGACATTTTTATTGTAGAATGTCCAGAGGTTTGTTTTTTTTCTGGACGCAGTCTAATAGTAGTAATAATGCTGCAACACCTAGGCCAGTATCAGGCTTTGACTATTTTACATTTTTGTGACTAGGAGTTACGGTCTTTGATTAGTGACAAACAGTTATGTTTAAAATATGTGACAGATGGGCCAGCAGTGTTGGTTGAAATCATTGGCTCATTATTTCAATAGCAGCATGAAATTTTCAGCATTAAACATAGTTTTTGCTAGTTTGAATTTTGGCCCCCGCATTCAAGGAATCCTCCATATGGGGGCATCAGACTTAGGTACCTCTTCAAAATGCGTGCTTTCAGTTGCTGAAACGGCAGCAGCCACGCGAGACCAGTTGCACCATTTAGCGTATGTGACTGAAAATGATCGTGTCCAATGCCAATTGCTGGATCGATGAGCTTAGATTTTGTTCGCAGTGGGCCTTCATACATGCATCGCTGTTGCACGTTCTCCTTTGCCTCTGCTGGGCTTTCTTGTTTTCACTGTCAAGTAACATCTGGTATGTGGACTGTGCGTATGTCATAAACAAACTGTTTTGCTGAAGACCTCTTTTTCTGTGTTGTAGTTACATTTGCTCATGGATAAAGTCGAGGATGCAGTTAAAGACTTTGAAAAGAGCGTATCTCTCAGTCCAGCCTTCGCTGTGGCTCATGTCCAGAAGTGCTATACAGGTTAATTTATTGCGGAGTTTCTACGTATTTGGTGAGGTGCTTGACTAACGAAATGTTGAGTTTTAGTGTGTTGTGCCGGCAATGTTTATTCGTGAAAAAATGTTATATGAAAGCTAACTTTGTCTAGCAGGTGTTAGATGCTTATTTTCACTTTTTGAAGTGTAGTTGGTCAATCCGTAATGAAACTATAGCTAATGGCTGATTTAAGTGATTTGACTGACACGATGGAACAACATATTCGATGTTTTTCCGAGCATTATCTCATTTTGTTTAAATGAGATAAACTAATGTATATATAATCAGTTGTACTTATTTCGCTCATATTTGTTCTGTGGCAATTTTTTTATTCGCAGATTTCCGTCTGGCAACAACGCTGAACAGTTATCCAGACACCGACTCGTTAATAAAAACATTTGAGTCAACGATTCGCAAGTTTCCCAGCTGTGCCGAAGGATATGCATTATTTGGTCAGGTTAGTCACAGAAAACGGCCTTGCAGTCTTTTAATGCATTTTGAGTTGAAAATAAAATTTAGGTCAGAGGTGTGTGGTTCTTTATAGTTATACATCTCAGAGGTACATTATCATTTGGTATTCCATGCCGCCCAGCACAAGCAAACGTAATTTAGCTTAATCGCAGCCAGGTGGACTAGTGCTCGATTTACTACCCTGGAGGGATAGAAGGCTGAGTTGACTTTGGGTTGATCTGATTGACTATGTACTAGTGTAGCCATGATAAGGCAGTGGTATTGCTATTAGCCAGGTTGGCTTAGTTACTGGTAATGTGTTGGTCCTGATCGACAACAGAAGTTGCTCTGTATGCTGGCCTTGTTAGTATGAGGATGAGTGATTGTCTGCAACCAGGTCAACTCAGCCTTCTATCCTCCGTGAAGTGGTAAAAGAGTATCAGTTTTAGGGCCAAACATAGACGCTAGTATATGTGGTTATTCCAAAGACACAGTGACTGGCTCTGTATTGCATTTACAGGATGTGCTGTCGCAACAGATATGCCACAGTAACAGCACCATAGGCATAGTCATGTCTGTTATTATTAGGGCTGTACCGAGCAGTAGATTTTACTATTCGGTCGAATAAGAATAATTTATGATATTATTCGGTTGAATATGAATAGAATACAAATAGTTGATGCAAGTTTTAAGACACTGCACACTGTCCTGGTTTCATCGCGATACGGTAAAAAATTTCCAAATCGGACATTTGAAAAAGTTTCAAACTGGACATTCTGTAATTTGTATCCAAGTTAAATGAATGACACTAACACAGATTACTGACACTAACAAAAAATGATGACAGTGATTTACAACAGAATCTTGACAGTGAGCAAAGTAAATGGTCAACAAAATGCCATAAAACTGAGGATAAATGCAAGAAAAACGAGCGGCGATGATGCAGTGCTTATTCATATTCGGTCGGTTTTCGACATTACTATTCGGCTGAATACAAATACACTATTCGGCCTACTATTCGGACTGAATAGAATACAAATAGAATATTTGGTACAGCTCCAATTATTATATTACTATTGCTGATTAATATGCTCTGTCGGCATCTTCTGGAATCTACTTATAATTGGCTTTAATAAAAGTATTGCAACTTTTGTACTTGTTCTCTAAAATCTAGATCTGAAACCAATTTGATATAGCACCGTTGTCACAAAGTTAAGTGTTCATCAGAAGCACTGATGAGTTGTAAACTATTTTTAATGCTATTTTTTCAGGCTTTGATTGACCTCAAAATGTATGAGAAAGCAGATGATAATTTCAAACGTGCCATAGAGTTGGAGCCAGACAACGGCAATATCTATGTTCACAGAGGGTTTGTATTGATTGCTGAAATAGTTTGGTTTTATCAGCTGTATTTTGTTAATTAAAATCAATTTGTGTATTTTGTGTCGTGTGTTAGTTGTCACTGATTAAGTGCTGTCTTATTGTACAGTGTGTGCCAGAAAATGACCCAACTTGTTTTTTGTCAGAACTTTGTCAAATCTCCACCAAATTTGATAATTTTCGGCACACAGATAGCCAAGACAATAAAATTATGCGAGGTACACTCATTGTCCACCTCAACTAATTTATGTCAACACACAACCATGTTAAAGGCAGATGGTCCAAATTGTTGCATAATGCTTAGTTGTTGTCACCGTAAAAGTTCTAACGACTTAATTAAGCACATGTTTCAACATGTGATTCAAATGTGATTTATTTAGCAGAATTATAAGTTTGTGCAACAACATGCTCCCAAATATTTAGAATTTATGTTCAAAATGTACGCAATGGCTTAGACATGATGCCACAGCTAATAGCGACATTAACGATTAAGTGATCAACATCACAGTCACTAATTCATGGATTAGATGTGTTTTGAGCTCATAGGTCAGTTATTTTGTTGTCTGCTATTTTCAGCATAAAATATGTAATACCACAAAATTATTAAATGATGTGGCGCCCTCTGTCGAATTGATGATGCAAAGGTGAGCAATCTGATACTGATAATCACTGCGTATTGTAACAATTTGGAGCATCTGAGACTTACACAGTAGTACGTTGAAATAAATTAGGTGAGGTGGACAATGAGCGTATTCACATAATTTTATCGTCTTGGCTATCTGTGTACCAAAAATTATCAGAATTGGTGGAGATTTGACAAAGTTCTGACAAAAACAAGTTTGTCATTTTTCCGCACACCCTTTAGCTGAAAGTTAAGTATTGGGTAATCTTATTAAGAAATAGATGTTGCTGTTGTTTGGTACGTTTGGCAGGTTTTATTGCTGCATATATTGTGTGCATGACAGTACGCTACCTAGTTTGTCGTTAGTGTTTGATACTGTTTATTGAGTGATAGAAGTTTTGCATTCAGCTAATTCGAAGAAGTGTATTTTTGTGGACCGTCCATAATTTCAGAATTCTTGTTGCAGTATAATAAGTTTGACAAATTCATCAAAATACAACCTTTATATTCATTGTTTTTGTTGACGTTTCGTTGCTATTGCCGAACAGCAGCGGTTGCCAAAACGTCAAGAACAATGAATATAAAGATTCTATTTTGATGAATTTGTCAAACTTATTAAGTTACGTTTCAGCCTATGAGTCTGTTCAAAGACATTCTTGTTGTAGTGTTTAACGGCATTATGAGGGCATTTGACAATTTTTTCCTCGCCATCTCCGTTTTCAGCAAGTGAATACCCAGTCTGCTCACAACAGCTTAGTGGGCTGGGCATGCCTATGATGCAGATTTCCAAAATTTTCTACCTTGGCCTCCATTCGAACTGGAGTCTCAAAGTGGCAGTCTAACATGCTGGCTGCTAGACCACAAACCACACAAGTGCAGAACAATGCTTTTACTAATCTGATGCGCAGAAGTAGAATAATTTAGCCATTTGTCGAGTAAGCTTCCAGTTTATAACCACACCAAGATCAGCTCAGACTGACAGATTTCCGTTTATGGTCCAAGGTCACTTATGTTTCAAGACCGTGATCACGGAGCTCATGATTAAGGTCACATTTTTTGATCTTGAGACTGGTCTTGAGTCCAAGGTTATGAGTTGAGACTGTGCAAATAGCAGCCTACATGAGACGTGTGTGTTAGGTGGTGACTGTGTGGAAAGCAAAATGTTGTGAGATGTGCGATTGAAATGTGCCAGGTTGCTGAGACTGCAGTGGCAGCAGGACATTGACGAAGCTGCTCGACTCATCACGAAGGCCATGCAGATTGATGACAAGTGTGAATTCGCATATGAAACACTCGGAACTATTGAAATACAGCGGTCAGTGTTATTCTCAGACATAACAGGACTGTCTTCGAGACAGCACATTATTCTAGCATTCGTAATATTTTGTAGAGATATAGATTTGCATAAGATTGATTACAGAGGAGCTTTTCGCATTAATGCATTTTTCTAGTTTTCTTCATGCTGATTTTTATGTACTAGATGATTTACCGTACAATACAGCCTCTGCCTTTTAGCCTTTTACCAACTAGGCTGTCATCCTTGTGATCTGAATAAAGGACTTAATACCGTACAGAACATGCTGGTAGTCTGCTTCCTTTTATTTATGCGTCGCATGCTTAGTTTGTCTGTAGCAGCCAGTAGGATAAACAAGGATCATGAGCAGTCAACACGTGATTATGCATCGGTCGTACAACTTAATTTAAATTCTGTGCTGAGAGCAGAATACTGTCGACAAAGTCACGATGGTTTATAAAGAGACTAATTGCTAAGCCACGCCACTGAAGGTACAGCCAAAAACATTAACATCTACGAATGCTGTGTTGTCTGCTACGTTATGTGACGCTATAGCAAAGGACAAACTGTAACAATTGTTAGTAAAGTAATACGAAGGATTGAGTGAAATTTCACCATTAATACATGTATGCAAGTATTCATAAGCCCGATGACGTAAACTCAGTCTCTTCATGTTGACTGGCCATTTGTCTGTGCAAAAAACTTTGTGTATGTGGATGTATATTGTTTGATGGTGTCTTATATGGCTGTTTTAGGGGATGCTTGGAGAAGGCGATTGAAATGCTGAATCGTGCTATAGAACTCTCAAAGACTGAAGCAGAAATGGCTCATTTGTTTTCTCTGCTTGATGCCGCTGTTGCACAGTCTCGCGTCGCTAAATTTCTCGGCATTACCATGTCGTCGATGATGTGATGCTGTGAACTTGCTTATGCACTTTCGTTGCGCAGAAAACATAGCCATAAACAGAGTGGTCTAAAAACGTAAGCCATCGAGTTTTTCTGTAGTAGCTGCATTAACACACAGAGTGGTTGTTCCAAATCCCACCTCAGTTCTTATGCTTTGCTTCATGCCTTGTGATGTGATGCAGTAGTGGCAGTTATTGAATACTGCGAGTAGCGTAGCAAAGCAGTTGAGATGTGGTGGGATATTAAGGGATCATTTTTACTGCTCATTTGCTGCTGTGAATATTATTTCATACTGCAGCAAAGAATCAAAGAAGGCCAATTTAACATCCATTAAAAATTTACAATATTTTACTGTCCTGCTGAGAAAAAAATTTTAAAATTTCAACATTCTACAAAGTTACAAAGTTAGGAAACTCGATGGATTTCTTTTTAGGCCACTCTGTATTATTGTACATATGTTGATAAATATGTCCGTTGAATGATACGTAGCTACTAGTTTTTGTATGAACATAGCTGCATTGTGTGCAATTTTTGCAGTTTGTGATACCATGTGTTAGGCCTGGTAAATTAGCCATTGTATCAAATTGAGCAGACTGTGTACATTTTCAAATGTATTTAACCAAAACATGTGGAAAATGGAAGCGCTTGGTGGACTCAAACCTTTGCCTAGGTTTCTGTTGAATTATAATGCTGCAGTTTAGCGAACAATGCTGAAGTATTGCTATCTGTTCAAAATGCCTGTGAAGTGAATTTAAAAGGGTAATCATATTTTTGACTTAAAGAAGTCTTTGACTTTTGACAAGGTCATTCTTACTCTTACAGACAGTAAAAAGTGCAAAATCTCATATAATCCATTTATAACTTAATTTAATCTTCTGCACATACAGACAAGCAGACAGAAGTGAAAACATAACGTTTCTTTGGCTGAGGTAAGAACGTGCAATATCATCCGTTGTGATCAGCAGGTACATGTACATATATTTCTACATTGTGCAGACTATTAAAATTTAATGACTATAACGTGCTCTAATTTAAACATTTGTTTTTACACGTTATAAGTAGGACATCAGTTTTTTGTTGTTCAAAATTTGCTTATTAAAAATTATATCTGTTTGCATGAAATACTGCAGATAATAGTTGTTTGTTATTGTTGGTCTTTTTGTGCAACTTTATCCAGAACTGCCTTGCTCGTGCTGTCGTCAGAGCTTTTAAATTTAGTTATACCACTCATATTCTTATCTTCGCTGGCTCAAAATCAATCAGTCAATCAGTATTGCCTTAGTAGCAGAGCTACTTCAAGGTTAGACAGATAATAGAAAAGTTCAGACGATGATGTCCGGATATGACTTTCTGAAGAGCCAGGTTTTAAGGTGATGACAAAACATTGTGAGTGACTGAGATGTTGTTATGTCCTCCGGTAAAGTGTTCCAGACACGAGATCCAGCAACCGTGAAAGCCCGGTTATCAACAGTTGAGAGTGTGACAGGTGGTACCAGCAGGCGATTGGTGCCAGCGGAGCACAATGACCAATGACCGGGTAGATCGGCAACAGGAGCAAGTGGACCCAAGTATCGCAGCGCACTTCCTTGAAGAACTTTGTATGTCAGAACGGCGACTTTGTACTCAATCCGCTCTGGGACGCGCAGCCAGTGAAGACTGGCAAGCGCGTCGGTGATGTGGTCTGCGGATCTCATGTGGTAGATGAGCCGTGCCGCCGCATTCAGTACTAACTGAAGACGACGCACCAGATAAGCCGGAAGACCGATCAGTACGGCGTTTCCGTAGTCCAGTCTGGACAGCACCAGGGTGACCACCAAAGATTGGAACGTGGCTGGCAGTACTGAGCGGCGGATCTGCTAACCTACTAATTATGCGCGTTCGTAAGCCTATTTGCAAGTGTGTGGATTTACGTGGAAATGGTAATCATATTTTAAACGGCTGCGTGAGAAGTTAATCGAATGATGCAGTACACGAATTTGACACGAAATTAGTCTCGCTGCGCTCCAGTGCAAAAATGACAACAGCGATGCATAGCTACTATCTAGTTACGTCGTATTAATTAAATGTTATATTCGAGTCGTCGGCTGCTAGAGATTGATGTATAGCGCCTATAATATGTCTCATCGAGATTTGTTAATAAGCACTCGAATCGTTGTGGTACTGTCGCCAGCATCATTAATTGTGTCGCACTCGAAGATACAGAAAAAGCATCATCAATTCTCTTGCGTACTGCGTCTGATGGAAGGCAGGTGTTTGCCGGCGCTTAAAAGTACCTCAGTATCGACACCTCTGTGATTAGAGCCCTGTTGTATTTGGGGCTCTACTCCCTGAGTGGCTTCACGTAATTTGATGATGGTATCTCCACTCCTCTGCAGATAGCTATACTCGAAGTCTTTGTACACTGTGTCTCAAAAAACATCCCGAACGTTTTCGATTGTAACTTGAATAAAAATTTTCGGATTGTGATAATTTTTTGTAAAAATATTCATGAGACAACTAGCCATCAAATGACTATTCAGTTTCCCACCTCATTTAACGTCTGTTCCTGCACTACTTGGCGAAAGAATAACCAACGAAATATTACATTTTTACCCATAGTAAGTAAGTAAGTAATCTTTTATTAAACAACGGTCAAACGCCATTGCAAAACAGAACATAACATAGCAGAATTGGTACAATATCAATAAGAAAAAAATGAAATACGCTAGAGCTACAACAGATCTACATGCAAAATCTAATATGCATCACCAAACAAACATCGCAATACAAACGAACGTACAAATTGTTTCGTTTTTTAACTGCCTACAATAAAATTGATCGAAATGTTGGCCCATTGTGTGAACACAGGCACGCAGATGCTTTCTCCGTTCATTGACAGCAGTGTCGATAATGTTCTGCTCCAGACCAATCCAGACTTCACCAGTTGCTTCTTAAATTCATAAACATTTCTGAACGTCATTTGGTAGACACACTGCTGCATGACAGTCAACCTTGTAATCTACTGGCTCTTGGGGGCCACAGATTAGTGACCGTGATGCGCACCCAGCTAAGCCGTACTTCATGACATGGCACTTCTGTCTGGTCATCCACGACACATAGATCTTAACCATATTCAGGAGAAACCAAGCTTTAGTCAGTTGTATAGAGCTGCTTCATGCGAAATATAGTATATATAAAAATATTACTTTTGTTATGTCAGTCGCTTACTTCTGCATCGCGTGATAAACTGGTGTGCAACAGATGCTGCTCTCTGCTGCTGCTATTGCGATCTTTTTGCATTTCCATGTTTTCTCTTGCAAAGTGAACTAGTGACACCTAAAACACGGCCACTGTGTCCGACGACGTCTGAACAACTAGGCCTAGTCATCAGTCAGAAGGCCAAGGCCTAAATCGAAACACTATACTGTACACACGCACATGTGTTTAAACTGTGAAACTAACTATTTCTGACAGGAATAGTTGGGCGCGAAAGCAGCTACTGCTTTCAGCGCGTCTTAGCCATCGCAATTCTGTCTGTCCGTCTGTCTGTCACACGGGTGGATCAGTCAAAAATGGTGCAAGACAGGATCACCAAATCTTTACCGTCGACTGCCCGCAAAACTCTAGTTTCAGAAACCGTAAAGCCTTTCCGAAAATTTGAAGGGGGTCACCCCGAACGAGGGCGCTAAATGAGAGGGGGTGGGCAAAATTTGCGATTTTTGGCCAATAAGTTGCTGTATCTCAGTAACGGTGCGAGATAGGGCCTAGGTTACTATTAGTC
>Ga0056128_1008410_pt1 | contig 12999 bp, 8 predicted proteins | sample WorMetLIZISLAND2_FD_71113 | JGI IMG/M metagenome (GOLD analysis project Ga0056128, IMG submission 71113) | Marine gutless worms symbiont microbial communities from Max Planck institute for Marine Microbiology, Germany - Olavius geniculatus... ...
TACCTAAATAGACACACTAGTGCAGGCATGCACATTATAGACATATTTTTGATATACTTGATGCTCTATCTTTGCTGTATCGTGTGACATATTATTTTTTTGTAAGTTTTACTCATTCTTGTTTCTAATACTCTAGTGACTATAGGCTGAGAGTTGCAGTTTTAGGTGGTGTACATATATCTAGTCAGTCGATGTTATACTTGATGTTTTATGATTGCCGTTAATAGATATGATAATGAATCTTTTGCCAGCACAGCTTGATCCGAGTTTTATAAAGTTTGCCCCGAGTTTATCCGAGGCCATGCGATCGCTTCGAGAATTCGTGAACCGTATGATCCGCCCCGAGGATTCAGACTGTATTTTGATCCGCCCTGACGATCCGCCCCGCCCCGAGGATTAGGATAGGCCGTAAATCGATGTCATTCCATCAACGTCAGTATGATACTAGGAACAATAACTGCAGAATTTTGTTAAGGGTGTAAATCAAAACTTTCCCCCTATTTTTACTAGACACCCTTAACAAGACTTTTTACTGGGCAATAAACATCCTTCACAAAACTCCCCCTCCCTTTTTACTTCCCCCTATTCATTATACACCTTTAACAAAAAAATCCCCCCTAGAGAGGAAAAGAAGCCCAGGGGAGAACTTGAGTCTGAAATTGGGGGGAAACTTGAGCCATATTTCGACTCCAGATTTGGGGAGATAGAAGCCACTGCCGATACATAGTGTACAAGTACATTTCCCACAGAGTAGATCAATAACGTTATCAGCACAATAAGTCGGCCAGAAACTCTCATGATTCGCTTGCATACTTACAATTTAAAGGGGCCGCACTGAATACACACTACAACGGAGCATAAGGCAATCTATCAATATTTTTCGTAGCTCTGCATCGGTCGTGTATCGAATATGTGTCTATAACTCATCAAAAGCTGCAGCCGTAACTAGCGCCGCTGTATCAACAATAAAATGTTGTGGCCAGACACTTCACTGCTGTCAATCAATCACACAAGTCGTTCCCAGGCTAGCGCTCAACATAAGATGGCTGCCGCCCACCGAGCCAGTGACGTCACGGGCACCGACTGTCTGTCAGCGGTCTGGCTGCTGCTCCAGGGAGGCAATCGACTGGACTGAATCGATTGATGAATCCTGCTACAACGAAAATTAATGGATCGATTGCTCCAGTTGCAATTATGCAGCATTGTGGTAGCCAAACGTTCTTCACGATTGAATTCCGATTTGTGAAACTGTAAAATACCGGTATCAAAAACATGCATGGCGACAAAAATTGACAAAAAAATGTAAAATCCAATAACACGAAAAAATTACTAGTGTTATAAATAGACTTACCATGGCTGTCAGCCTATGATGTTACTGAAAATGACATCAAAATACTTTGGATATGCAATACTCAGGGCACACGCCAAACGGCGTAAAACAATAATAAACAATTAAAACCGTTGTAATTCGCATACGTAAGTTTGTTATTTTGGATTATCGTAACGGTAACAGACAGGATAGTGTCCACTATCCGAAGATGACACTGATGATTGATTTGAGTCCGCGCATCTCTACCACTTGACCCAGTTCACCTTTGACCCAGTAACGAAATGTAAACAAGCGTCCGTGCGTGTCTCTCTATGTCTGTGTTTGCCAGTATTATATTTTCCGAACTATTGTGCTTATTCCATTCGTATAACATACGCGGCCAAAGCATCTAGATGAAGATTGTGATAATTCCGGGCAATGGAGGGGGTTCGGTGGAGTCGAGCATCTGGTACTCGTGGGTGCGTGACGCCCTGGTTACAGACGGTCGCGTGAACGATGGCGTGTTACTTCGTGACATGCCCGACCCTGTACTGGCTCGCGAGGGCTACTGGCTGCCGTTCATGCGAGACGAGCTCGCCTGTGATCGCAATACGATCTTTGTCGGACACAGTTCCGGTGCTGCCGCCGCCATGCGCTACGCTGAACAGTCTCCAGTCGCTGGCCTCGTTCTCGTCGGCGCATATCCTACCGACCTCGATGACCCAACCGAGCGACAGAGCGGCTACTTCTCACGGCCGTGGCATCACATACGCCAGAACTCGCAGTTCATCGTCCAGTTCGGCTCGACGGATGATCCGTATCTGCCGTGGCATGAACAGAAAGCGGTGGCTGATGCGCTCGGGGCAGATCTGCGACAGTTCTACAACCGTGGACACTTCGTTGATGACGAATTTCCCGAGCTTGTTTTGGCCATCAAGGAACTACTGGACCACTGTAAAGCAAAGTAGATTAGAGCTTTAAGCAACTTCGCTGCTGTGTGCCCAACTTTTTGTTACTGAATGCTGGCATAATGTTCTGCTATCTGATGCATTCAGCTGCAACGATTCTCAAGAATCTCTAATCTCAAGTTGATTTTACACGGTGCCTGAATTTTGCTAGTTTTCTTTTATTCCGATTACTTCTTTTCATATTTGCAATATTGCATTTTTAACAATATGTACAAGTTAATTGAGCAAAGCTCACGTGACGCGCGATAGCAGCGGTCCTACCACCTCGGCAACCGAGTACAGCATGCAATAAAATAATACTGCGTTTTGAAGGAGTACCCAAATTTAAGGCGTCCGTATGGAAGACTCCTTGAATTTCAGAGGTCAAAATTTAAACTGATAAAAATGGATATTCTATGCTAAAAATTTCATAGGCCTAAGCAGGTTGTCCAGGTTGCAGGTTTATCTCCAGTCATTTTGGTGCAATTCACTCTTGAAATGTGCGCCACAGCCGAAAATTGCAAAAAAACCATTAAAGTCCCCTATTGTTCAAGGTTCAAGGTCATTAAAGGTCATCGATGTTGACAACATTCAAAAGCTCATCACTAGACTAACAGTGCTTGTTACGATAAGTAGCATTTCTGTGCACATCGGCAACTGTTTTTACGCTGGTTAAGCTAATAGCGGTAAAATAACCACTTATTAGGGGGTAGCCCTCTTTGAAGCTTGCCTGCGCAGGTCTCCTTGAACCTAGAGGGTCGAGACTGGAAATGCTAAAATCTGAGTTTAATGCCAAAAATTTCATTCCTACCGATAATTTCCTAAATTGTGTTGGTATATCTCCAGCAATTTCGTCGCAATTCTCTCCTAAAATGTGCACTTCAGCCTTTTTTTCAAAAATTGCGAAAAATTCACTAAAAGCCCCTTTTGGGGGGTTCAAGGTCGTTCAAGGTCATCGATGTTAAGAAATCTGAAAAGCCCATCGCCAGTGCTTGTTATGATAAGCAGCATGTATGTACCTATCTGCAATCATTTTCATGCTACACGAGCCAATAGCAGTAAAATAACCACTTTTAGCGGGTACCCCTCTTTGACGCCTGCGTGTACAGGCCTCCTTGAACATAGGGAGTTGGGACTTGGACTGCTAAAATCTACGTTTAATGTAAAAATTTCATATGCAGGTTATCTGGGTCTATCTCTAGCCATTTCGGTGCAATTCACTCTTGAAATGTGTGTTGCAGCCCAAAATCACAAAAATTCCTAATTTTGGCATTCAAGGTCGTTCTAGGTCATCGATGCTGATAAAATTAAAAAGCCTGTGATGAGTGCTTGTTATGATAAGCAACATGTATGTACCTATCTGCAACCGTTGTCACACTAGAAGAGCCAATAGCAGCAAAATAATGTCTTTAAGGGGGGAGGGTACTCCTCTTTGATGCCCTCATTCGAGGGGAATCTCCTCACCGAGGGGCATGAAATTTCGTCATGATAAACTAGAATCTTTAGGGCAGAGCACAGTGAAGATTTCATGATCCTAGCTTGCACCATTTTGATACAGATCCAGATTGTGACAGATGGACAGACGGACACCCAGGCCATGAGTAAGACGCGTGAAGCATTCTGCTATCGCGCATAAAAATAAACTAGTCATGGCACACTGAATATTGACAATTTTTCCAGTTCAGTATTATCTGAGGCAGTTATGACTGTATAATTGTTTTTCTGCCACTTTTTTAATATGCAAAGTTTATTTTGTCCCACAGACATGCTGTTTTTACTTCAAAATACACAATGTGTTCTACTGAGACATACATGTAATGTGGAAACTTACGATGCTTCCCCATGCCAACTAACTGCATGAACAGGGCAGCCAGATTAGGTCAATCAAACGGTGCGATTGTGTGACTGATTTACACACAGAAGCCGTTAAACGATGTTTCTTGCGACACACAGTGATCACTAGGACCTACAGTTTTCGGCAGAAAATTTTGCCAAATTCTGTGGGCCAGTTTGCAAAATTCCGCGGCTTACCGCGGCAAAATCGTCCATATTCCATGGCTCGCCACGGCCTTCCGTCTGTGAGTAAACTGAGCTCTATTCTGTTCAGAAACTTCCGTTATCAAAGGCTGTCATTGTGTTCAATTATGCTAGCAACATAAACTTTTTAAAGTGCAATCTGTCAAGTTGCATTGTGTTTGCTTCATACGATTTTGTCGTATTGCAACAGCTATTAGTAGGTCCAACAGTTTTAGGCAGTTCAGTTTGAATTTTTGCATCAGATTTCATGATAAAATTGCATCATCAAGCCAATGATCGTATTAATCGCCGGTCATTTTTTTAAACCTTGTGCAAAATTCTGCAAAATTCCACAGATATGAAAAGGGCAAATTCTGAGGCTTGGCTCGAAATTCCGCAGCCCGCAGAAAACTGTTGGCCCTAGTGATCACAGTTTTGCGGAGAGACTAGGGACACACCAACAGAAGATGCAGAGACAAGACACCCACAGGCATGCTGTCTGACAATAAGGGTCACTTATGGCAATACAAGACAAGTGACAGTGGGTGAGGTAAGTTTTGCTAAGACTGACTGAAGGCTAAGTGACCAATGGACTCGGCCTATGTGGTTTCCTATTTGTGATCAATGAAGACTGTGGCTATATATACATGTATTTGCGCGGTTATAGAGATACAGCCTCAAAAATACTGGGTCACGAGTTTGACCTTTTAGGGTCATGTGACGTCACTGGTCACATGACCGTTGGATCTGCCTACCCCAAATACCCCACCCTAGACCCAAAGTGAATCCGATGCTCTGTTGCAGAGATATTTCCGTTTGAAGATGTGGAAAAATTGACGTCCGCCTGTCATGACATGACAGCATGCTGTCTGAAACTAAGGCCTTGCCATTTTTCAAGCCAATACATGCACTGCAAAAATTATTTAAGTAATACATTAGATAATTAAGCAGAATATTCATTTATTTATTCAACACAACCAATGCATTATGGAGCTGGTAATCATTACCAAAAAGTAACAGTTGTTAATACTGATAAAAGTACATTTTACAAATTTCCATCTTGTTATAACAATATGTCCTTCACAGACTACAACATCTAATCAACTAACAACGAGTTTTGCATACTATAGATGTTACAGCTTCAGTCTGTGAAACACTGCATGGACACATTTCACAGTTGACCAAACACTTCAGCCACAACGTGAGGTATATCACATAATACCATAAAACAATTTGATTAGTTATCAAACGTACAATGCACATGCTGTACATAAACATCATCTAACACTCGGTTTATACACTGTTTAAAACCAACGAGATATTGTCAATTGTACAATCAGTACTCAGCACCGTAATACTAATAAAAAAATTCACACACAATATCTGAGATTGTGCTACTGATAACAGACAGTATCAGCCAACAGGTGTCCTGACAAAACCTGGACACAGTGATATAGGCTTAGGTTTAGGAAATAAGGTTAAAAATAGACTTAGGAAAAACACTATGGACTACGAATAAGATCAACAGGCAATAACTTAATAAAAATGCACATCAATCGGTAAAAAGTCCAATAACAAAAATAATAAAATGCATATCTCAGCATACTAACAAGTCAAACAATTGCTACAGTGCAGCTAACATAAGTAGTCGGTTTACAAAAATTTGGCCTTCTAGTTGGTCTGATATAAGCTGTTTCGTTGAACAAAAAATGCATGAACACAGTACAGTTCTTATACAGAGCTCACAAAACATATGCACAGGAAATTAAGCGAGACACTTAGTGGGAAAACACACTGCAATTATTCCCATCAAGGGCTTTGGATGGTGCAGTTTTTTCACATGCTGACAGCGTTTGCATCAGTCAGTCATCACAAAAATGCTACCTGATAGACAACTTCACAGTGTGGTGCTAAGCCCAGGGGCATATCTACACTGTCCCCCCCTAAAAAAATGTCCACTTTGTGATTGTCTATATCTTTGCCAATATTAACCGATTTTCAAAATTCTTCCACTGGTGCATTCTGTGGACAATTAACAATAAGGTGATTATTGAATATCCTGCCATACGTTAACTGTGTTGCTACACTACCTTGTGAAATATAAATGCAAAAAAACTAACAATAATAGACAGCAAGCGTGTTGGTAAACAAAATGCACTTTCAATCAAAAATGCAATGAATAATCTGTATGATGCTACACTTTGTTAGATCTGTTTCTTTGGATATTTGGCGTGTTAAACAATATGTTCGTTTCTGGCCTTGTGGTTTAGCAAGCCTACCATTTCATCCACAGTGATCATGTTCTCTTCAGTACATGTATGCTTCAGTCTGCCGGTCTCATGCCTTTGGTTGGTGCTGCATGTTTCCCAAATCTCTGTTAACGACATTCCCACTCTTTTCCTGCTGCAGTTTAACTTTAAAAATTCTGCCAGTATCCTCCAAAAACTGTATTTAACCAGTACAAGTTTTCATCAGAGCTTTATCTCCACTGTTAAATGGCATATTACATCACCGGTATATCGTCACTGCATTAAAAATTATTTACGACAATATCATTTGCTTTTTTTTACTAACATCCGAAGTGTATGTAAAACTAAGCAAATTTCAATTTTTGTATGAAAATTAGTAAAAACTGTTTAAGAAAATTTGTGTTTCACATCGTAATGTAGCGACACAGCTAAAGTGTAGTGGGACATTTAACAACTGCTTTGTTGCTAACTGTCCACAGTATGCGCCAGTGAAAGAATTTTGAAAATCGGTTAATATTTGGCGAAGATATGGAAAATGACAGAGGGATGTTTTTTGGGATGCAGTGTATACGCAACTGTCTGTGGACTGTTTGGCCCCAATACAACAAAGCCAAAGATCAGGCTACAGCTAAAGACACTGGACTATGACAGTATGAGTACAAACAGCTATTTAAACTAAACTATGCTTACTCAACATCGAACAGGCTAAACCACTGCAGAAGTCCACATGGCTGGAATAAACCTCTCGACATGTAAAAGTGTATAACACAGTAAGGCTACGTTCACACTGACGTAAGTACAAGTCTGAGTTTCAGTGTACAACTGTTGTACGTGTACACTGTGTCCCAAAATTAGCAGTCTGCCTGCTTCAAGCATGCATAATTCAGTTTGTAGTTCATGGATTTCAATGAAATATTGTATTCTGCACTATCTTAATATTACTTACAGTCACACCCATTATGATGGATGCATCTTACCGTGTGTTCTCAGTGTAACGTCATTAAGATGTCAGAGTTGTTTACATCAAGATACGTTCAATACATTGTTATTGGCAAAAGTTTCAAGCAGCAGAGTACCCACCTTAGATTAAGAGTTTGCATCGAGGCCAAAAGTGGCCACTTTAAACTCAAACTTTAAAGACAAGTTCAGAATGATTGTGTCAATGACTGTTTCAAATTTTGTAAAAAAAATATGTCAGGTATAAACGATTTTACACTAACTTATCTCTAGGGGGGGGCGGTAATTTTGGGACACGGTGTAGTTTGTTACTTGTAGAAGCGTCACCCATACGAGTGGAGCATTCACGGTCACTTGTACAAGCACAAAACACATACTGTTATACTGCTTGACTGCTGAGCAGCATGTTTCCAATGAAAATCTCGAATGAAATTAAATAAACATTTTGCAAAAATAATAACACTGACAGACTCATAGCTGACCCAATTTGTGTCAGTGTGAACAGCTGCTACTGCAATACATGCAAACTTGTGCTGAGCACAAAACACACAGGGTCCTTGGACTCATCCCAGTGTGAATGCAGCCTAAGTGTTACTAATCAGAGTTCCCACGCACGCTGCGTGGAAAGTCCGGGATATTTTCTTGATTTCCAGGCTAGCGCAGCACATACATACGGAAATAAAATGCCAGGTGATGAGATGAATTTCCAAATCACGAAAAACTTTGTACATTGGACTACACGCTATATACATGCACAGTAAGTAGCCTAATTGCTGCTTCTGTTTTCACTGGCAAGCTCCGAAAAGGTCCTGGAAGAATGTTTTGATTGGATACTGGGAAGTAGTGGAATTTTTGTCAGTAAAAGAGAGGGAACCCTGATTAACGCTTGCTGCCTAATGACGACACTGAACTCGTGTTGTTTATGCCTGCGGGATATACCACTCCAGACAGTGTGCTTTGCTAGAGACAGACAGTTAATCCATGCACACGGGCACTTGGACTCGTACTCACATTAATGTGAACACAGCCCAAGTGCTGCTAATGTTTGCTGGTTAATGAAGACGTAGAACTACTGGTACTGTCTCTGCCTGCAGGCATGTTGTACTTTGGATCACTCCAGTCACCGACCTGACGTGATGTCTTGTACTTCAGCAGCGATGTCTTGTTGTAGATCGGCAACAGCTCGTTGGCGTCACATGGAAATACCTTCAACATGACAAACACTGCAGTACAGCTGGCTTGGTAGTGTTATGGTTTGGACGCTGGACTTATGATCGCATGACCATTGGTTCCACTCCTGGTCGTGTCACTATAAAGTAGCTAGTACTTGGACACGTGACTGCCTGCGGAGACGTGAGCCATCTAAGTATATAATGAACACCAAGGTCAACTCAACCTTCCATCCCTCCAGGGTAGGTAAATCGAGTACCGGCCTGTCTGGATAGGGTTATGGCAGGGCTGGCACGTTACCCGAGTCGGGTGACAGGTAACACTGTGATTCCACATGGCAGGTGACTATCCATAGCTCTGAGATGGGTTTCCCTAGAAGAGCTATACCATTTAACCATTTAAACATGATCAGTAATACAGTCTGCTAAATTTAAAATATGTGTGCGTTAAACTACGATTTGGACTGGACTTGGTAGTGCTTGCCAAGAGGCAGTAGTACCACCTAAATCCAATCACTTGTAAGTTGTGCCGTTTTATCTAGCCATCCCTGAAAGTTTCAGCCTAATCCACTTGCAACTTTTTGTGCAATCCTGCTGACAACAAATAATTGAATAAATATACCTACTTGGAGGACATAAGAATGGTCAAGCACCATAAACTATACACTGGTCTAATGCACTTATTCTATAGTTGGCAATGGTCGGTCATGTGTCAAGTACACTGTAATTCGTTTGGTCATGCATCCATGCAGTTATCAATTGCAGCTAGAGATAGGCAGTACCAAAGCGACTGGAGAATAAATTTTGACTTCGTGTGTAACAACCTCAGGTACATTAGTTATTCAGCTAACTGTCTGTTACCAAGTAGTAGCAGACAGCAGACCTGGTGTAACGTAATTTAAGATCACGAACAACTCAGAAATGTGTTATCTTTTATCATTCACAAATAACAAACAAAAAAGATTTTTTAAAAGTCAAAGCATCAATGATAAGACACCGGTTGGAATACGATATGGTTACAAGAGACAGCAGCAAACTGCTAACATAGAGTCACCTTGCATACAGAACAAACCTTGAGAAATATCGTAGCGTCGGTGCCATATCCATCGACAGAATTCAGTAACAGATCTCCGTTGAAATATTTAGCATAGAGTCGAGACAATGGAAGGCCATAGCCATAGCCAGCCTGCCAACACAGACAACTGTAACATGACCAACGGCCACATAAGAGGCATTGAATATGTAGTGTTTTTTAGGCCATTTCACTTGCACTGGTACTCACAATGAAAAACAAAGGCAAAATTAAAACAACGCGAAAACACAAAAACTTAAATAACAATAATAATATAACTGCATACGGTACATTCACATCACCATACAGTGTTGCATAAAATGAACACACACATTAATTCCTACCTGGGTGACTTCACTTTCCGACTCAAGATTTTTGCTGAGCCAAAGTTCAGTCTAAATACAGACTTTCGGCAAAAAACAAAGTAATTACTCTAAGCTTTTCGCAGAGCAAAAACTTCAGTCTAAGTCCAAAATTTCCGCTGAGCAAAAAGGCTCAGTGAAAGTCTCAAGTCCAACAGTTTGGTTTAAGTACATACCTAGACGAAGTTTTGCATTAGCTTAGGTTTTGCTCAGGTTTGAATTTGCTCAGCAAAAGTCAAAGTTGAAAAAAGAAGTCTCCCAGTGTCTAGTACGTGACTGGAATCTGTCGCATATACTTGCCAGTGGCGTATAGTGGACGATATCAGCTGATGGCAGTCGCGGTGCGGTGGAATACATGTAGTTGAACAGATTGTGAATCTCACTACGAGCTATCCCACCTCCCTCGTCTGATATCTATGACAAACAGACGAGCATTTTAACACCTGGCAATGCTTCATACGGCAAAAACGTAACTGCCATGAATACTGAATAACACCACTGCTGATTTCATTTATATCTTTCACAAACTGAAGCAAAAGTCATGATGACGATAATGCTGTATATAAACTGTGTAGTCAAAACCGACAAACTGCAGACTGACAAAACTAATCACACCTAAACAGCTTGGATGACTAGGAACGGTCATTATTGTGCACTCTAGTCATGCACAGGTTAGTGATGTTAACACATCCAAGAATTTTACACAGTTGTTAATGGATCTAAACAAGAAATCTGAGCTAATGCTCACGAGATGCCCGAGAGCCTATAGCAGTTCCTGTTCGCAGGTTGTCTTGGTCTATATCTATCCATTTCGTCACAATGCACGTTTCTGCAGCGAAAAATCACCAAAAAATCACGAAAACCCCTCGTTTAGGGTTCAATGTCATTCAAGGTCATCGATGCTGACATTCCTAAGAAGCTCGTCGCCAGTGCTTGTTATGATAAGCAGCATGTCTGTGCCTATCTGCAACCATTTTCATGCTAAGCAAGCCAACAGCACCTAAATAACCACTTTTTAGAGGGGTACCCCTCTTTGACACCCACGAGTGCAGGCCTCCTTGAACCTAGAGGGTCTGGACTTTGACTGCTAAAATCTACATTTAACACTAAAAATTTCGTATGCAGGTTATCTTGGTCTATCTCCAGCCATTTCGGTGCAACTGACTCTTGAATAGCATGTCGCAGCCCAAAATCACGAAAAATTCACCAAAAGCCCCTATTTGGGGGTTCATGGTCATTCAAGGTCATCGATCGATATTGACATTCCTAAGAAGCTTGTCGCCAGTGCTTCTTGTGATAAGCAGCATGTCTGTGCCTATCTGCAACCATTTTTACGTTAAACGAGCCAATAACGGCAAAATAACACCTTTTTAAGGGAAGTGCCCCTCTTTCGCCCCCTTGTTCGGGGGGACCCCCATCACCCAGTGGCATGAAATTTTGTCACGAAATACCAGAGACATTAAGCTATCATATGGTGAAAACCCAAAGTCTCTATCTCATCTGGTCTTGAAACGGTACCGGGTTGTGACAGACAGACAGATGGACAGACAGAATTACCATAGCTAATACGCACTATAGCTAGCTCTCGTGCATAAAAATTAATCGATTAACTTTTTCATGATAAACTGAGTAACTAATTGTTAATCCCCACAGAACTACTTATACAAACAAAGTTCAATCATCACTTGGGTGGTCAGCACAGCTTCACAGAAGCCAGCTAAAACTGAATATCTACCGGCAAATGGCTACGTTGCTGTCACAGTTAAAATTCAGCACAGGATATATAGTGCATTACTTGATATACTGTCACAGTTATTGCACTTCTGGACTATTTAATATTTCCTTCAAAACTACCGGTAGTGACTAATATAACAGTGATACACTTCATGGACAGCATTAATTTATGGATTTTTCCCCGTTTTCCTTAAAAACAAGTCAAGTGTGAATGCGCAGCAATATGAAATATATTTGCACTGAAAAAGTGACAGAAAAGCTGCCAGTTTAATCCAGCTAAACGAACGAAAAATGTATTAAATGGAAATGAGATAATAAAAGTGAAATGAAAGTATGTAAAACATAAAAAAGAAACAGATGGTTATGGGACAGCTAGAAGCCTGAGAGAAGAAAAAAATAAAAAGGAAGAAATAACAGTGATGATTAAAAATGTAATTTCAAAATGTTAAAAAAACATAAGCAAGTCCAGACAAGAGTAAGATCAGTAAAAAGTAGAATGTGTATTAACATATATGCAAAGTTCAGACTTCAGATCAACTGAAGTTTCTACGACAAAAGTCGGCCATTTGTTGACGTGAAGTAAACAGCTGATACAAAGTACGATGGTAAAGCTGATAACCTTGATAACCACATCCTCACGACCTTTGCTGATGAGTATTTTAACCCTCGGCAGCTCAGATGATTCACCGTGTAGCTCTACAACTGCTCGCAGAGCATTCTGTAGCACAAGACACACAGCCCACTTTACTCATGCCGCACAGTGTGTCCAACTCTTGACAAGAGTCAACAATTAACCATCACAGAACAAATTATAGGCCCACGTCAGACATGTGACAAAATTGCCCCACTTTTTTGCAAAGCTATGTTGTGTAACAAATTTGCCCAGGCAACGGTCGAATTTCCATCTGCAAACAACTGCCAAACAAACATGGCTTCCAGCGTTAACAGATGATGTCCAAGAAGTTTGACTTTAGAATTTCCTGGCACAAACTCGCACTGCCTCGCTCAGAATGCAGCTAAAAATAGACATAGGCCAGCTTGTCATCTGCTACAGCCTTGAACCTTGTCATCATCATCATCATCATCGACAACCGTGGGCTCAATGCCCGTTGGTGTCTGACGCCATTTTTACTATCGCTGCCCACCGCTGCCTATCTAGGGCAGCGTGGCTTAACTCCTGCAGG
>Ga0056128_1008412_pt1 | contig 12998 bp, 4 predicted proteins | sample WorMetLIZISLAND2_FD_71113 | JGI IMG/M metagenome (GOLD analysis project Ga0056128, IMG submission 71113) | Marine gutless worms symbiont microbial communities from Max Planck institute for Marine Microbiology, Germany - Olavius geniculatus... ...
AAAGAGCCAGGGGGCGAACAAGCCAGGGGGCGAACCGGCAAAGGGGCGAAAAAGCCATAATTCTGTCCATCTATCATCACGTAACTCTATCAAATCAAATACACTACGACCATAACCGTAAACCTAAGCCCAACCCTAACCATAAACCCTAACACTAACCATAGCCCTAACCCTAATAAAATAATTTTAATAATTAATCCTAGGCCTACTGCATTACGTATAGCACTAGTGACCCATTGCAAATCTGTTTGCACAGGCACAGTGACACATTCAGATCAGCGATCTGAAAGGTGTGATAAAACTGATAGGTTCAGATCGCCGATCTGAACGTATAATTATCGGTATACAGAAACAGGCACGCCCATAGATCCTGTGAGCTCATATCATATCTGTCTAAGAAGCCACTGGCGAATTAATTAGTCAGAAATTAGCAGTTACGACGTACATTATTAATTAGTAAAAATTACGTCATTTACTGAACGTCAAAGCACCTGCACACATTTTAAAGGCAATGTTTTTTGTCAGAAAATCAATGAGAATGAAGCATAGCATCAAATTTGTTGTTATTTATCTACGTGGACATGTGTGTATGCAGTCTCATACATCGCGGACGGAAATACAGCACGCCTGCAACCTGTAAATCAGAACACACCGACACACTGCACAAGCCACAAGCGCGGAACTGCTGGACAAATCTACAGTAATTTCAAGTTCATCTTTAATTTGTATATCTTGCACCAAATTTCTCCGAGTTAATCAAACAATTACTTTGAAGGATTACTTCATAATCTTGATAAAATATCACAAATTCCACAAGTCCATAACAGGATGTTGCAATGCGCAAATATAAATAGTGCATCAAAATGTCTTAGCATAACATGCACCGACCACGACTATACGCGATCATGAAAACGTATCTAAACTTGCATTGGAAATGTGTATATGCGGTGGCTTTATCATGGACTGTCAATGTACATCAAAAACTTTTTTAAAGTTATAAACAAGCAGCGAGACCAAGCGCACGAACACATCAGTCTAACGTACCTGTCATCAAGTAAGTAAAGTTCGGGTGGGCTGAAACAAGAAATCTGAGCTAATGTTCATGAGACGCGCGACAACCTATAGCAGTTTTTGTTTGCAGGTTGTCTTGGTCTATCTCCATCCATTTCGTCGCAATTGACTATTAAAGTGTGCGCTTCAGCCAAAAATCGCAAAAGAGTTACTACTTACTAATATAATCACTATAATGAGGGTTCAAGATAGTTCAAGGTCATCGATAATTATTATCATCGTCATCATCATCATCAGAACGCGTAGTCGGCGGTGGACCGTTGCGCTCTCCACTCCTCCCAATCACCAGCCGCTGTCCAGGCCTCCCGAGCAATTAAACGTGTCGTTTTCAGAACGTCACATATAGGCCTAAGCATGTGCACTGTTCATCGTGGTCTTCCTGGCTCTTCTCTCCAGTCAGGATGTAGTATCGTAGTCGTACCGGCATACGATTTAACCGATGCATAAAGGACGTCATATTATGCTATAAGCAGTGTCTTCTGTTAGACGTTTGGCATGTCCGAACAGCGCCACCTTTGAGCTTTCTGTCATTGATGACTGCAAGTAGCCTAACTTAAGTCTGTCTTTTTGGTGACTGCCGAAGTGGTTAGGAAGTCTGACCACCGAATGCCTAGAATGCGGCGCTGGCACTGCATGTGAAAAGCTTGTAGCCTTCTTCCGTCAGCAAGCTTGAGCAACGATGTAGCCTAAAAACGTTCCAGAAAAAATATATTTAAAAACGTCAAAAACGTAAAAAAACGTGTCAAAAAAGTTTAAAACATTGGCCACTATTTGTTTAACCTCTTGCCTAATGCTTAATGCTGCAAGTGCAGTATACCTGAAAAGACCTATAGTCTAGACAGAAAAAACTGTATTTATTTTTAATTTAACTCGACGTAGGCCTACGGCATTTGTTCAATTCAAGTGCGGCTTGGTTAGCTTCATCTGCCACAGCCATAATAGTGAGATATTATTGACACAACTTGCCATCAAATGACCATTCAGTTTCCCACCTCACTCAACGTTTGTTTCTGCACTAAAACACAACCAGCGAAATATCACTTTATTATCCAATGCAATGTGATTGCTTAATTAACATAGGCCTAACGCGTAAAACACATTTTGTTCACATTTCTGACACTTTGGCTGACAATTTATTTAGTTGTCAATTTTTCAACTGCTTGCTGTAAAATTGCTTAAAATGTTAGCCCACTATGCGAATGCATACAAAGAGACACTTTTTACGCGCGAAAGCAGCTACTGCTTTCAGCGCGTCTTAGCCATCGCAATTCTGTCTGTCCGTCTGTCCGTCTGTCCGTCCGTCTGTCCGTCTGTCACACGGGTGGATCAGGCAAAAACGGTCCAAGCTAGGATCACCAAATTTTCACCCTCGGCTGCTTGGAAGACTCTAGTTTCAAGAACCGCGTAAAGCTATTTCATAAATTCGAAAGGGTTCACCCCGAACGAAAGCGCTAAATGAGAGGGGGTGGGCAAAATTTGCGATTTTGGGCCAATAAGTCGCTGTATCTCAGTAACGGTGCGAGATAGGGCCTAGGTTACTATTAATCATTAATAGGAAGTCGTACACTAGCTCTCGATTGGTGCCCAATTCAATGACCTTGAATGACCTTGAACGCCAAAATAGGGGGTTTTATGGATTTTTTTGGCGATTTCGGGCTGCGAGACACATTGCAAGAGCGAATTGTGCCGAAACCAATTGAGATAGACATAGACAAGCTGCGTATGAAATTTTCAGCATTGAACGTAGATTTCGACGGTCCAAGTCTCGATTTTCTAGGTTCAAGGAAACCTGCGCACGAAGGCATCAAAGAGTGGTACCCCCGTAAAAGTCGTGACGAAATGGCTGGAGATAGACTGACAGTTTGCGAACAAGAACTGCTATAGGCTGTCGCGCGTCCTGTGAGTATTAGCTCAAATTTCTTGTTTCATTCATTGACAGCAGTGTCGATAATGTTCTGCTTCAGACCAATTTAGGCTGTACCAGTCGCATCTTGATTTCACAAACATTCCTTAGCTTCATCCGGTAGACACATTGCTAGGCCTAGGCCTACATGAGAGTCAAACCTTGTAATAAACTGGCTGTTGTGGCCCACACGTTTTTCATTTATTTTAACACGTATTATGCTTGGTCTGTTTTCCCCCAGGTAGTGCAAAAGCCGGCGTTGGGTGAGGTGGAAACTAAAACATTTATTTAACAGCCAGTTGTGTCAGAAATATTTCTGTCAGATATTATTAAAATCTGCTAATCTTTATTCGAGTTACGATCGATAATGTCGGAGATGTTTCTTCAGGTTTTCTGTTTACTTCAACACATATTTCGCTTGATCTGCTTTCCTTAGGTAGTGGCGTAGTCCAGTGCAGAAGCATAGGCCTACACAGGGATGTAGGCCTATCGTAAGGATTCCCTCCGACGGATTGAAAGATAGTGGTTAAGGCGGCTGAGGGAAATTAAAGACTGCCAGATTATAGACATGTTAAAACATTTGAAAGAGTATATGCGACTTCCTATTAGTGATTAATAGTAACCTAGGCCGTATCTTTCACCGTTTCCGAAATGGCCACTAAATAGCCTGAAACCTTCCACAGAAAATTGCGGCCAAACTGCTGCAGATGAAGACATGGTTACTAATGACAGCTTATAGAAAACTGACACCGCCCTATCTGCTAGTATACTATCGCAAACCCCCTACGATTTACCGTCGTTAACGACTACACACGATTGGCATTGCATAGTGCGTTATGACCTTTCAAGGTCATCCAAAATCACTGATTTTCATCCAATCTTACACGGCGTATGCGACTTTCTATTAGTAATTAATAGTGACCTAGGCCGTATCTCTCACCGTTTCCCAGATATAGCCGTTGGAAAACGCACTTTTTTCTACCCCTTGCCCATTCAATCCAAAATTTTAATATGTTTTCCTTGGAGTAGATGGCTAAAATTTTGCATACCCGAGTTTAATACTTATGGCTAATTACCCGTATAAAAGTTTTCCATACCTTTACCCGTTAGCCACAGTACATTTATTACAGACGAACAGACGGACATACAGACGGACGACAACTTACTCATGCTAATAGTTCGACCTTTACTAAAGTACAGACGGCTAAAAATAGTAGTAAGTAGTGACTATAGAGATGTGCGGGAATTCTGAGTAGCCTTACCGTGTACACGTAAAAACCATACAAAGCAACAGATCTGAACTGATACGATACTAACTGAATTGAAATAAACTGAAATCAAAGCCGCAGGTTATGATATAGAATATGTGAATAAACACATACATAAAAAGTTTTGGTGCTCTGTAAAACATAAAAACGACCAACTATGTCTTACAGTCATTTCACGTTAGCATTAATATAAATCTTCCATCTATATTGCTACTTTCTTCAAGCACGGGTCACCAAATCTTCAAGCACGAATTTCAAATTTCCAAGCACGAATGTGCCTGTAGGCGCGTTAAAATAGGCCCTGGAGCCTGACAGACGAACGGACGGACGGATAGGTTTCATAGACGGACATACGTATCTACGATAGCTGAGATGCGTGATGTCTGCTGCGCGCGTAAAAACTCTGATGCCTAATATCTAGGCCTACAAAGGCTAGCTGTCTCACAGCCTTGTACGCAGTTGGAAAGCCAGAACGAATGGATTCTTCTCACGTCGTGATAATTATAATGGCGCACAATTATTATGCGAGCGGCTGTACTATGTGGTCGGCGATGCGTGTCCAAGCCAGCGTTGTGCCGCTGTGTGCCTTATGGGGTGTTTACACGATCCAGCAAACGTCCAGCGAACTTCCAGCAAATGTAATGCCAAAAGTTTGCTGTCGTATGTTATAATGGAGCTGGACGTTTGCTGGATCGTGTAAACACCCTATTACACGGCTAAACAGTCGCCTCCCCCTATACTACATGCCGTTAAATACTCGTCTATATAGCGTGCACATATAGTAAGCCTATTAGCCTACTATGCACTGCAGTGGCCAGCGGTCCTGGAATCAAACCGTAGGCCTACAACAGTAGTCCAATAACTGTCAACACACAAGGTAAGTCGTAAAATTCTGTCACTGCAAAATAATACACTTTTTCATTTCATAGCCTCTTCTGTTCGTTCAGTTTATGTGCTATCTCGCCTGCCAGCTTTTCAGTGAAGTCATTCATTGTCATCATAACAGTTGTCAATTAAAGTAACTCAAATCGGAACAAAATGTGACGCGGTAGGTCTATTTGAGCGAGTGAGTAACTCGAGTAAGAGTGCTTAGGCTAACCGGCACAATAATTGCGCTGCTGTAATAATTAGGTACCTGATCGTTCGCTAGATTGATGCGCGTAATAAGGCCTATAGGTTACCGCTGGGTTGATTTGTGCCGAAAATGTTGAAGAAATTAAATTAGTATGTCGTAGAATAGCGTGGTCTTATTTTCAGGCCCAGTATACTACGCATAATTATGTTTTGGTGTATTGTTCAGATTCCGTGTAGCCGGCAGAGATGTGGCGGGTGTTAGTGAGCGTTCTGGCGGTGTTGCTGACATCGTGCTATGGACACGTGGGACTCTACTATCCGCCAGCTCGCACGTACGCCTTGGACTTCCTCGACAACGCCAGGACACAGGCGCCGTGCGGCATGGCACGAGGTCTCATATCTACCACGTCTTATATTATAGGCCGCATTATGCATCTTGCCCGTCCGTCCGTCCGTCTGTCTGTCTTTCACGCACGGGTTCCAGATTCGAAAACAAAATACGCGAAAAAAACAATGTTGATGTTGCTTTTTCTCCAGGGCTGGCGTAACGGACGTGCCACTTAACAGTTCGATATAGGTCAGAGGTTCTAGTCACCGGACGTAAAAGCGCGGTGACACAATTAACTGTCAGCGCTCGGATGCTCGACGTCTATATACATGTTACCGGACAGCCGCATATTATGACGGCACTTGACACCGACGAACTGTTTTACCAGCAGTGCTGATCTATGTCGGTGTCGTGTTTTCTCGTGACTGTGTGTGTCGTCGTTTTATCATTCAGATGCTTGGCCATTGGTCAATAAGCTACTGGTCAGGTCGGTAGACTTGTGGGGGCTTGGAGGGGGGACAATGAAGTAGGCCTAGTACAGAGATGGTAGTGTGGTGATGTCATATCCGAAAGTGGAAAAAAACTCGTAGCCTCGCAAGGGTTCATGCGGTTCCAACGAAACCGCAACACGGAAAAATGTAACTGCTCGATCTACTGCAGTTTAATTATTGTCGTTTCGCGTGGGCGAGCTCTGGTAACGAAATGAGTGACTCAGCGTACTGAAGGCGACTGAATACAGTCACGCTGTGGACAGTGCCAGAAGCATGCATGTCCCAAGGCACTCAAGGCCTTTGTCATGGCCCGCTGCTTCTACCGGTTGTCTGTACATGTGTTGTATTATTACATATATTGCAACAGTCGTACATCATTTTGAGTCACACGGTACACCCTATACCGTTATTCACGCGAGCAGCGAGTCACGACAGAGAATTTTGCCAATAATTTGCCAATGCTAGTGTTGTCTGAAACAGGAAGTTTTAATCGACCGTTAGCACCTAAGCGCCAAAACTACCTCCCCGTTGAGCTGAATTATTTAAACTTCTTTTAAAGTTTTACGCGTGATGACACAATAAAGCTTATTTTCGCTGTACAGCGTCTTGCTTTAGATAAGCTTGCTTTTCTATGGCAACTGCTTAGTTGCGCTTGCGAATGCATGAGTGTATAAGCGCGTTATGGTAACTTTTTAATTTTTTGTGTTTACTGTTTGTTGCTTAGGCTTACTTTTATTTGTCGGTTTGTGTTTCTTTTTTGCTGTTTTATACGGACCATTTGGTTTAAATTTAGCAAATGATTTATTCATTAATTGATCGATAACGTGTAGGCTATTTTAATAGCCAGCTTGGGCGTTTGCTGGATATTTCAGGGCGAGGTCCGGTGACAGACTTGGAAGCCGGGTCAACTTTTGACGTCAGCTGGTACCTCGGCTACGCTCATGTCGTAAGTCCAATAAATTTAACAGATAATTAGTCCGCCAGGAAACGCAGGTTTTCGGGATGACTTTAGTTTTACCGCAGATGTTGATAGTCGCCCTGGTCATCCCGGTTGGTGATGACGGGGTGAATCCAAAATCTAGGCCTACGTTTTCTCTTTTCTTCTTACGCAACACGTATGTGCAACAAGCTGCTGCTTCCAACAGCAACAATCTTCGTATTTGTCGGCCATATTAACTCATTAATATACTTCCCAAAAAATGTTTCCGCCCTTTTCAACGCGTTGCGGCGCGTTTAAATGCGGGCAAGTATTCCTTATCGGAACACTGTCAAAATCCATTTTAATCATGTTTGATTGTTATAAATGTATTTTGTATGTGATAATTAATTAATTTTAGTGTGCGGAAACTGATAATTTTTGCAGAAAGTCACTTTTTATTTTTTGTACCGTTAAGCCTATGGAGTTATTCGAGTGACGTTATGTAGTCTAAAATTGCCATAATCATTGCACATCGTCTTGAAATTATACGTAGACATGTTATTAGTTCATAACAGTTTAATTTTATTGCGTAGACTGAAGTTAATTACGCTTGCGTAGGCCTATTGACGCGTTTATGTTTTCTGTACCCCCTATTCTAGCCACGCCCTTTCATTTTCGCACAATTTAAACCCCAAAAGTAAATCCCTTTTCTAAGAACGTCTGCTATCCCTTAATTTGAGATTGATCGGACAGTGTTCCGATTCGGAAGTCTTTCCTAAACCCGTTCAAACGCAACCCAACGCAACGCGTTGCCGTAGTGAAAATAGACCTTTAACGAGAACGATCTTTCCAGCGCTGAGCAAAAAAAATTGTGAACTTCGGTCCACTACGAACAAAGTTATAAGCGCTCATGTTGACCTACCCTAAGTCGACAATGTGCGTTCTGCGAATGCCAATGCATTTGAGTTCGGGCCACGTGACTTTAGTGCCAGAGAAATTTCACCCCCCCCTAATTTTGCCCCATCGGACTTAGGGCGCCGGGTGGACTCTCGTTGGGCTTTGCCCCAAATTTCTAGTTTAACCTTGGAACAGTATGTAACATTTTTGGCTACACATAAAACGTTTAAATGATATGGATTTGGATTTCGATTTGTCAGGACTATTTCTCGGCACATTTTGTCATACATGTACATGAAAAAACGCTAATTCAGTATCATAATGGCGCTTGCAGCGCAAGCGATTCTGCCTACTCCTAAACATTTTTTTTCGTAACGTGGTCTGTATGTCGTTTAGCTGTCGTCTGTCACATTTGTGCACACTCTGCGTAAACCGTTCGGTGGACATGCTATTTGTCAGGTGAACTTGTAGGGTTCAATGATACCTTGTGTTAAATGGGGCTTCTAACCTGGCAGGAAAAGAAAAAATTTGAGGAGTCAAACCCTAGCCAAAACGTGGGTGTTGCTTCCGACGTACGAAAAAAATAATGATTTGCGATTTACCAAGTGGTAGCATCGATCAGCAATTCCGTCATTTATCAAATTACTTTGATTTTTGTTTGCAAATTAAGCGATCATTGTAACGCTAACAGCGTGAACGATCAATAATCTAACCGTGTTACGTTCATATTCATACCATTTTTTGGATAAAAAATAAGAAATTAATCTGGCGGAATAATCACAGTGTATATTAATGTGCGCATAAGATAGATATACTTGTACGTTACATGAAACGTGTCTGTTGTGCGGCAGGGAGGATATCACGTTGAGCTGCTGCAATACGACGACAGTGGAAGCGTTAATGCCACGTATAACCTCACCTCTCCAGTCGACCAGTGGGTCGGAGCTGATAATGTGACGTATGTGTCTGGTCAAATATCAAAACTATTACCTTTACATGTATGGCTGTTATTACGATCATTATTATTAGGCGAAATCGCTTTTTGCAGCTCAAGCGATTCCTACGCACACTTCTCCGTATAGCGTGGTCTCTTTGTCGTCTCCCCTGTCTGTTGTCTGTTGAATTCGTGCCTTCTGCTTAAATCGTTCAATGGATTTAGAGAGAAGTAGGCCTACACTTGTGGTGTCTAGTGACGCGTGACGCATTGTATTAAATGGTCTTGTTATGGGGACACAGACATCTAAGAGGGAAAGGTGAAATTTGGGGTCGAGTGAGATTTCTCTAATGGTTGTCTACGATTCGAACTTCTGTTTTGACATATGGCGCGTTACAAATGCAGACTACTTACTTACTTACTTACTTAGACCAAAACGGTCAGTTTCTCGAGACCGCATTCTATGTCCATTGTCCGTATAGAAATTTCTTCAGCTGTCGTCAGATGATAAACTGATTGATTGATTGATGAACGGTGAAACTGCAGGAGAACATCGCACACGGTGACGTTGCCGGCGTCGTTGACGTCATGTGTCAATTGCACCATTCGACTTCGGCGGCAGGCACTCGAGTGGGCAGGCAACTACATCTTCTGGAGCTGCGCCGACGTCAACGTTGTTCCGCGTAAGTACGAAATATCAGGCAAGGACCCAGCACTACATCGACACGCTTTCTCATCGCCCTAAACACCCTTGATCACTCTCCCAAACGTATCTTCAATCAGTATCCGTAGTCAATCGACCAACCATTAGTATAAGTAACAAGGAAGCAATGCTGTAGCAAGAACACCGCGCGATACCCGAATAAATTTAAAACATAATGCTAGAACGTTCTCGTATTATCACTATTTGCATTAATACGCTTCAGAACTCAACACATAGCAATGCGAAAAAAAGTTTAATGTAAACGGACGACTCAAGGTCATTCAAGGTCACGTGCGTCGTGCGCGTGCAAGCGAATACCTCTATAGTAACAGGCAAAATGTGCCGACAATGCGACCGTCCGGTTAGTTGACAGTTATGCGTAGCCTACTGCATTCCGCCTCGTGTAGTGGGCGAAGAAGACGGCGGGCAATCCGCTGGCCGCACATAAACATTTTGCGCAACGTCTTTTTCTCAAGATTTTTGACGTCCGGTGACCTCGACCTTAGACCTTTTACGCCGAAAATTGGCATACCGGTCATTTATGCGCTGAGATATGTTCACACCGATTTTGTTTTTTACTTTTTTGAGTTAGGAAAAGGTGCAAATAGTCAGACAGACGGAGGGGCAAGTTTCTAGTGCGGTCTGTTAGGATAGCTGCAAACGACGTACTTTGCGTGTCCGTTTGCAGGCGCCAACTACAGTCAGTCGTGTCTCGGTCACGGCACTTACGACTCCTCCAGTAGCGCCTGCCAGTGTGAGCATACCTACTCCGGCTCCAGTTGCCAGTTTAAAGGTATTTGCATTTTTATTTTTATCAATATATGCTATTTTCAGTGATATTTATTATTCAAAATCCCTGACATTTTCGATGATCGTCGTTGTATTATTTGAACTTGTTTTAGATTGATACTTCGACTGAACTACATTTTTGCTCCATTGTTTTCTAAATGATATTTATTTTTACCATGTTGCTACTTTGTTTCGTTTTGCGGCTAATTTTCGCTTGTCAGCGTCACAGTGCCAGTAGAAATAATTGCCTGGAAACGCGCTTCTTCGAAACTACTGTCATAGACCTACACAATAATTGAATTATTCACACCTGCGTAGCCGACGCTACTTCGCGTTGGCGTCGCAGGTGTTAATTATAGGGTGTTTACACGATCCAGCAAACGTCCAGCATTAGCACGTGTATTTTGAATACATTTGCTGGAAGTTTGCTGGACGTTTGCTGGATCATGTAAACATTCCATTAAATTGCTGACGACTGCTGGCGGGTTTCGGTCAAAATTTTTGAAACTGAACAAGTTGTGACTGTGTGCGAAAAAACTGTCGTGACCCAGTTTCCAATTCCAACTGTTCAGTAAGTAGTGCTAGTGCAATACGAAGACGTCATAGTTGGAAACTGGGTCACGACTGTTCAGACTCGTCGATCTGCGTCGCGTCGTCAGTTCAATTCACATTTGCGACGCAACTTAACTCGACAGTCAAGTCGCGTCGGCGTCGCAAGTATAAATCGGGTATCGGGAGTGGCGTTGGACGAAAAACTTAGCACAATTTTTATACAGTTAGTCTGTGCTTCGTGTACTGCAAAACATATCTTATGTTTAATTCGGGATTTTGCCCTGGGTCTCGCCTGCGTAAGCCGCTCGCTGTTGTTGAGTATTTTGTGCTGTTTTCATTCAGACGACTGTGAAGTTGACTCTGACTGCGGCACACAAGGTCAATGCTTGCTTGTTACTCACTTTTCCTATCCACAGAAACAGTGCTTCTGCCGGCCCGGATATTTTGGACTACATTGCGAGAAAGGTAGCTATAAGTCGCCACTTATGTACTGTACCCATTAGGCCCACGTGTGCGTTATTTGTCTTTCTACACAGTGGCTTGATTAATGCGTTATACGTGGTGTCGTTGTTTATCGTAAAAGCTTCACATTGACGAAGTTCTCCGCTGGTCAACTCAGCCTTCCATCTCTCCGGGGTAGGTTAATCGAGAACTGGCCTCTCTGGCCGAGGTTAAGGCGGGGTGCGTTCATCTGTGTCAGTTAACACTGTGTGGTCCCATATGGCAGGTGATACTCCGTAACTCTGAGACAAGACATCCATATGCATTCTTATACCGTCCTGCAATTATTTGCTGTTTAGGCCTATATGCCGAATAGATCCACAATCATGTAGGCATCCAGCACAGTGGCGTATTTGAGGGGCGGCACGGTGCGATGCCCCCCTTAGCCCGACCATGAAAATTTTTTTACAGGCGGCTTTATATGAAAAGGTGCGTTTTTTGCCATTTTCCAACAAAAATTTCAAAATTCAACAATGTTTGATGGTCTTTTTTTTATACCGATACAATATGCGATTAAAATCGCTATGTGAGATTGCATGTGATATGACGCCGGCGTTGCCGAACGCCTTTGAAAACCAGCTGCAAGCCGTATAGGCCTATAGTATTTTGCGACGGCCGGGTTTAGTGTCCATGGGTGAGTGATACGGCACTATATGAAACCAACAGCAAGGCAGTCGGCGGCTGGCTGGCGCACGCCATGGGCGGTGGTTAATAAAATATTTTAAAATGTCAGATCTAAGTTCAACCCAAGAAGAACTCGCCTACAACTTGCATAAGCTATAACAAATAATATATAAGTCTATCCAAATGAGATATGCCTATTGTTGCATGTAACGCGACTATAACAGCTCTCTTAAGATGCGTTCATTTGCCCTGGCGACTGTGAAACGCCCTATTCTCAGATAACACAAGCTGCAGCGGCATCACAGCGTGCCATAGATCATAGACTCTATGTGCGACGTTATCAGAACCCATCGGTATGAGAATCCCAGAAACCAAGTTCTGTATGCCAGTGTCATGATAATCATAATGTCATTAAGCGATGAAGTGCCCTATTTTACTAAAGAGATAGACAGTTTGGACACGACCGCGTCGCCCGCTGTCTTGTACAGCATTTGCTGCCAGCCCGCCACTCGCACACAGAACAGCTAGAAGTCAAAGAAGGGATAGACAAAACGTAACTATAAGCTCAGCTTAGTAGTTAGCGAATGGAGACGACAATGGCAAGGCGTCATACCGCATACGTTTTACGATGCCAAACGCCAAAGACACGGCGCATCGCTTGCGAACGACGACATCGGCGACGATCATCGAATCAAGCATTCTGACGACGACAGACAGGGTTTGACACGGCCCATTTATTATTGTACTGTAGGCCTATTGTGCCTATTGTGAAGTTTATTGCCTTTTTATAACTCACTTTAATCCGTGTCGATGCTCTGCAGCTTGCTAAATTCTATTTTTACTAAAACAACGCAAATATCTGTGATTTTCTGCGTTTCCAAAGTTCAGAAAAATGGGCGAATTTGCGGCTTCCGTTGAACGTTCAAAAGCAAAAAGTGTTTCAG
>Ga0056128_1008413_pt1 | contig 12998 bp, 13 predicted proteins | sample WorMetLIZISLAND2_FD_71113 | JGI IMG/M metagenome (GOLD analysis project Ga0056128, IMG submission 71113) | Marine gutless worms symbiont microbial communities from Max Planck institute for Marine Microbiology, Germany - Olavius geniculatus... ...
GTTCAGGGGTTTTTGGTTGGCTGAGGGTCAAAGTTTGCATTTTCCCATATACTTTGAAGGTCGTCCTTACAACACTCACACTACCGTGTGAGGTGTGATATGGCGCCTCAAGTATAATGGGGTCACGACCTTAAACTTTTGAGCCCACGTGACGTCATCGGTCACGTGACCATTTGACTGGCGGTGGTTGACTTCCTATGGGTGGTCCATTGTGACCATGCGCCTATCTGGCACCGTTGTGGAGATATGGCGCCTCATATGTTGGACGCACGGGCGTGGACACGGAAAAAGGAAGGAAGAAGGGAAAGATAAAAAGGAAGAGGGAGGTGAAGCAAAAGGAAAGGAAAAGTGGAAGGGGAAAGGAAGAGAAAAGGGAAGGTGAGGGGAAGGGAAGGGAAGGGGGGAAAAGGTAAAAGGAAAAAGGGAAAAGAAAAGGGGGGAAAAGGGGAAAAGGGAAAAGGAAAGGAAAAGGGAAGAAAAAGCAGAAGGAGAAGTGGAAGGGAAAGTGGAAGGGGAACGAAATGGGGAACGGGAAAACGAAAGGGAAAGGAAAGAGGGAAGGAGAAAGGGAAGAAGAAGGGGAAGGAAAAGGGAAGGAGAAAGGAAAGTGGAAGGGGAAGAGGAAGGGAAAGAAAAATGGGGAAGGGAAAGGGGAAGGGAAAGGTAACAATAGCGAAGGATGACAGTAACATTGCTGTTGTACAACTTAAAATTAAACTTTTTGATTTTTTTCCACTAGTCTAAACAGCTCACTGATTATTTTTATACGGACATATACTGTAAACTGTCAAAATGCATTGGACAGACAGACTCCGTGTTCGTATGAACATTATATTGTTAGAAAAAAACTCGTGCACGCATTTTTGAAAAAGTTCAGATTTAACTGCATGTTTACGTATGTTTAGCAAACAATGTAGGATGTGAAACGGTCGAACAATAGTCTCAAGACCCGGAAACAATGTAAAAAAATTAATAAGACATTCGAAATATACACGTATGCACATAAAACGTCTGGCATAGCATCGGTACACTGTAACGGTAACCATATACTGTACATTGAGGTACACGTTATTATCAATGGCTGATGCAGAAATTACTCAAAAGACTGAGTCGGCCATTGTTGCTGGTCTAGCTTGGGGTCTTAACTCTTATGTATGACTAGCACTGAAACGTTTCAGTGCTTTGACGATGCTGTTTTGGCGACAAATTAACTATTGTCTGTGGATCCAGACTAATCCAGAGATACTTTATAAAAGATTGACCAGTTAAACATAAACTGAAAATAGTAGACAGACGATTACTGCAAAATGTAATTCAGTCGTGTCGGAGTAAGATCAAGTTGCAAAGTTTAAATGATACATGTTTTCTGCATCCGCCACTGTGTATTAACATCTTACAACAGAAACGTCAGAAAAAACCTATCTTGGATCATACAAAATACACAAACTAAACTTCAAATACCTTAATAAACGCTACAAACTATTAAACGTTAAATAACACATTTTCAGCAATGTTTGGCTATACGTTATTGAGAAAGTCAAATATTCTTCAGCCACCAATTTTCGTCATGTTTTACCAAGACTCAACTAGGCACTAAAACTGCACACATGCAAAGAATGCTGTAGCACACTTGAAGCTGTCTATCGAGACTTGAACAATCAGCACACACTACATTAATAATTACGACAATTATATCAGCGCACCAGTTTTACAACGACACTGGCGAACTTTTTCTAACTACATTGCGAAACCTTGCGTAAGAAAATAATTGCACTCAACGACAACAGTCATACGATCATGACTAAATACTGAGATAACCTTTGCAAACAAGGCAACATAATACACCGTGGGCGTACACCATAAAAAACGTGCCACTTTACATTTGTCTATATCTTCGCCAATTATTGACCGATTTTCAAAATTCTTTACTTGCACACTCTGCAGACAATTTGCAATACCGTCATTATTATACATTCCACCACACCGTAAATGCGTTTCTACACTACCTTGTGAATATAAATGTAAGCGAAAACTAACGATAATAACAAAAAATCAGGTAAATGAAAACACTTCAAACCAACATTGCGATGAATGATCTGTATGACACCAAATTGTGTTAGACCCACACAGTTTAGTGTCATACAGACCAATCACTGCAATGTTGGTCTGAAGTGTTTTTTTTTCAATTTTACCAAAATGCATATTTGCTATTATTGTGATATATGCATATTTCATTGACATTTCATAAGGTAGTGTGGTGGGATGTGTTATAATCAAGCTATTGCAAATTGTCTGCAGAATCTGCCAGTAAAAAAATTTTGAAAATTGATCAATAATTGGCGAAGATATGGACAAAAGTACAATGCACATTTTTTGGCCCACCCAGTAGTTACATCGTCACCAACAGACAAACCATTTTATCCACTGATCATAGTTCATGCACACGTTTATTACATTTAGTGGCGTATGGGCCTACCGTCGTAAGGAAGAACTGAAAAAATGACCCACCAGGCTTACAAAAGTCCAAATCGTGCAAATACACATTTTGGTGGTAAAAACGTGGGAATTACGTTTTGAGTTAGGCCTATATTCTCAGCTGGTTTGTAAGCAGGCTGATAAAGTTGTCACACATCATTGCAAAACAAGCACTAGGCTACAGCGGAAACAAGTTGTTTTGTCTGTGGCCACAAAGACCAACAAAACGCAAGTAAAATAAGTAAAATCAAAGCAGTCCCAGAAGTTAAAACCGTTTTCTAAATCAAAATAATGCACCGAAAAATTGTCGACTTAGCCTCTGCCGGGTAAACTAACACTCTCACAATGTTTCGCAGACCTCAGAATAGGATTACATCTCTTTTCAATCTCTCCCATCGTAGTGTCACAGGACTCGCTCAGTTCCCCGAACATTGTATGACACCTGCTGAGATGCTCAACTTTGAACAGTTTAAACGGCAGTTAAAGACATTTTTGTTCGGGTGTTGAGAGCACGGCGCATTGTGGCTATTGTTAAATTATGCCTTCTAAATAATCTTACTTACTTTCTTACTTACTTCCTTTTACGACACTGATTACTGGTAGCAAAAAAGCTGCGTAGTGTTCTGGAATTACGCGCCAAAAAAAGACGACTATTGCAGCAAAGCAAAGTGCAATGGCAGATAGACTCTGTGCAAATCGATCGGCTCGCGATATTGACAGTCCAGTCCTCGGGTCCTCCGGATCAAATATAACTTCCTCGATAATGTGCACGACGCCATTTTTGACACGCATATTAGGTCGCACCACGCGTATTCGCTTCGTTCCGATCAGCACATAGTACTCTGGTCACACATTTCACCACATGACGTGCACGTTATTACCACTCATAGCTCTCTATCCGCGAAACATTGTCCACAACTTCCAACAGATTAATTATGGGAACAAGCCTATCATGCAAAAATGCGTTTTCGGGATAAAATGTAGGTGCGTAGTCAGAAGTTCGGGCTTCGAAAAGATCACTTACAACCAGAATTTCGGCAGGATACCAGTTTACTGTGACAGATAGATCGACGCAAAACCAAAGCACAAATGACAGACATGATCTTCTTAACTATCTTGCAACCCTGTGTACTAAATTGCCGCGGAATCAACATTCAAACTTGAAATGTGCACCAAAACCATTTTCGGTTATGCATCAAAAAAAAGTTACAAAAAAAGCTCACAAATTACTATTTTTATTACTGCTACTAAAACGTCAGTGCCATAAACAAAAAGTTAACAGACACAGTAAACGCTTCACTGGACAAGTTTTGCCGCTATGTGGCGGTGTAAGTTACAAATGAAACACAATCTTTAATTATATTAGTTAATTATATATCCAAGCAGTATTGCCAACCTCCGTCTTGATCTTTGGTGATACTGAGCGGGTCATAGTACGTTGCTAGTGGTCCCGTGCTGAAAGTTTCATCGAGGAAGACGTAACCTTTGGCAATATGTCGCCGTAATAACTGCAACGATTAACAGCATTGATTTATAGCATCATCTCGTGTTCTGCATTAGGCCCACGTTTATTTTTTAAAACCTGTACACTTTGATTAATTTGAAAAAATAAATAATGATGACAAAATAATAATGATAAAAGTCAGGACTGGTGTAAACGTGGGATTTTATTCCATCAGTGCCAAGAAACTGAAAGTCTGCATCCAAACTCCGCTAGCAAAAACTGCAGAGCACGACAGAAAGGCATTTTTTGGGGCAAAATAATTCTGACCACGGTAACGGTTTCTGAAAATCGCACTCCACTGACATCAGAATAATTTACTTTTTGTGGATAATAAAACACGGTTTCCATAAGCCTACTTCAGAACTTTTGCACTCTATAACCAGGTTGGAATATTAAAATATTACTACAAAACTTTTGAAACGATTAAAACATGAACACTATTTAGTGAACTACTAAAAATATACTGCACAACATATTCATGATAGGCCTGTAAAGTGAACAAATGTAATAAAAAGACGAATTACGTTTCTCAAGCGGCTGGCGTAAAACCGATTGTCCAGCAGTTTAATGCCCAGGTTGGTCTGACGCATTTTAGAGAAGTCGATTGGTGTAAACATCGTCATCCGAAGTTCCAAATTATCAAGCATCGTTGGAACGTTTGTATTGATAATGACAAAAAACAGTGGCCTGTGCATGCAATAGCGACAGAATAATTTACCTGGCTATACAAATTAATGTCATGCATAAAGACTCATGCATATGAGTCTAACTCTACATTGTTGTTTTTTTTGTTTATTTTTTGTCTACCAATGTTTGCTTGGTGAAATAAAGATTATCATAAGAAAGCTTAATAGTAAAATAGTTAACTGAAAAGATTAAAAAATAAACAAAATTCTGGCTCATAAATATGAGCTCAGGGACATTTTTTACTTTTTCTCTTTTGCAGGATATCCAGAAATAAAAATATTTTTTATAAAAATAAAGGCAAAAAACAAGAAAATCCAGTGGAGATCCAAAACACGAAGCTTTACATCACACGTGCTTTATTAAATTTCTTTCTTTTGTCCAATAAAAAGTTTAAAACGAACAACTCTATAGCTAAAAAATAAAATGACATAAATTTCAGAAATTAAACAAAAATAATACATACAAATTGGGATAGAGGGCCTATACACTAAAACATAACATAAAAACAAATGCGGAAGATGTTCAATCAAACTCCGAAAATAGTGACAATATTGTCACCAAAAACAGGCTGCAACAAAAAGCACGAGGTGCTCACACTAAAAAAACAGCTAGGTCATTCAGCAACTCACCTTAAGATAGGATTTTTCTCAATTTCCTGGTAGATGGTGCGTCCTGGAATACCAAGAATCTGATCCACTTTATGAACGATGCCATTCTTGACACAGACGCCCGAACCAATCACTTTGGCACGAACGCAGTTTACTTCCACATAGCGTGCTGAAACCACAACCGACTGCATTTAGTATAAGTATCATCATTCATCACCATCATCATCCATTATCACCAATTAACGTCTACCCAGGTATGTATTCTTGGGCAGAATCGCTCTTGCAGCGCAAGCGATTCCGCCTATCCCTACAAATTTCTTCAGAGCGTGGTCTGTCTGTCTGTCACAATCGTGTGCCTGCTTAAAACTTTCTGCAGATTTAGATCCCATTTGAGAGATATATTTGTGAGATCCAATGACACACTGTGTCATATGGGGCCTCTGAACTCACAAGCGACGAAGAAATTTAGGGTTAAATCCCCAGCCAAAACAGACAATTGCAAATTGCAGTCAAACCGTCAGTCCTGCTGTCACCTGGCAAATACTAGCGAGGAGAGCGATTCGGCCTTTTACCAAATTACTATCGTCGTTGTCGTTCAGTGCCTTCCTCCATAAGAAGGGTTGGCGGCGCGTATAGTATCCCTCTCCAACAATCACGATCTTCCGCTGCTGCAGCCACTTCATTAATCTTCATCTCAGTCCATTCCGTGATGTCATCTGTCCAACGTTATGGCACTAAATGGCCTATTCTGTGTTGATGTGCCTTAAGAAACTACTCACTCACTCAATCTGTCCAACCTCGGCGTTGTCGACCACGATTTCTGTAACCTGGTACACATCCTTGAACCATTTGCTTCTCCAGACTTTCGTACTTCCGTGTAGTATGGCCATAAAATCCCAATTTCAATGACTTCACACGGTCCAGTTCTCTGTCAACTTTTAATTCGCATAGAATCCAATCCATTCATTCGTCTTGTGTTGCGTCCACGGAATCCTTAATAGCCTTCAATAGCACCACATTTCAAAAGCTTCGATATATTTCTCTTTTTTGCTGCAAAGGGTCCAGCTTTCACTCCCATTATTGCTATCGACCAGACCAATGCTTTTAGCAACCTGACTTTTGTGGTTGTAGAAATATCTTTGCTTTTCCATACCAAAGTTAGTGAAGTTAAGACAAATTACTAAAGTCTTTGTTGTTAATAGTTGCGATTTGTCAAGCGTTATTTCAGACGAATATATAGTATACATGTAGGTAAGATATAACAAAAGCCCGTTGGAAATAGACCCAAGCGAGCAAAAATTTACATATTACCACGTACTTCTAACCTTTTCAGCTCAATAACACTACATATGATGATGAATTCAATTAGAACGGAATAATGCGCCGCCGCTGATTTCAACACATTCCGTCACTTACTGTCACCAAACTGGTAGAAGCGAACGTTGTGATTTGGTCTCAGAGTCGGCAGGATTGTGTCATTCGTCATCCGTAGAACTTCAACCACTCCACGCACCAAATGATGACGTATTTGCTAACAGTCGAACAACCACGTGACAACAAAGATGTTTCATACGTACAAGAAGCACACCTTAATTCTTAAAAACTAAGGAATCAATTACCAACTACCATCACAGTGCAGCACGGTAGTGCTGGTTGTAAGGGCGATGAACGTTAAGTAAAGGAAATGGCGTTTGGGGGTCCTGTAACTTTGAAACCCCTTAACCAATTTCCATTAAACGGAGTGATCACATCGCCCACTCGACCCCACATGCAAAATTTGGTTACAATAGGTTCAAAGGGGGCGTGGCTGCGCATGCGCGAAATTCGCCGTTAGGCGTCTATTTTTTCTTTCTCTTTTCCTTGCGCACAGCTAAAGACCAGCCCGTTTGACCGACTAACGCCTCTAATGGCTCAAACGAAGCGTACTTACGCCGGACACATTCCTTATATGTTTTCGATTAAATTTTTTTTTTTAAATTTACTCTTTTTATGCCCCATTTTTTAAAAATTTGCATTACGGCCTATCGAAACTTCAAAGCGGTATAACTCGGTCCCCGTAAAAGATTTTACCTACCCCATTTTCGGGGTCGGACAATCTAATGGTGTTATTTAAATGTACCCCCTAACAACCCTGTTGCCATAGCAATCATTCAAAAAATGCAAAATTTTGTTACTGGCACGCTGCCAGATTTCAAAGCGGTATAACTCGGTCCACGTAAAAAATAATTGCTCGCTGTTTGCACCTACCCCATAATTTCAGGCCCGGGCTACCCGATGGTGTCATTTAAATTTCTCCCCTGCCGACCCCTGTTGCCATGGCAACGAATTTTGAAACAAAATTGACTATAACTCGGCTCCCGCAAAAGATAATAGCGCGTTGTTTTCACCTAACTCCTATTTTCAGGCCCAGGCTATGCGATGGTGTCATGTAAATTTCTCCCCTGACGACCCTCGTTGTCATGGCAACCAACCGTTCTTATTCAAAAACAAAACTGGCTGCAGCACAGCATGTACAAAAATGTATCAGACATTGTTACATCACACATAACTTTTTTCTTGCATCAACTTCCTTTACCCGTCCAGAGGTATTCTAAAAACAGTGAATAAATTTATTGTCATAAAGTCAAATACCAAAAATCTAACAATAGTAGACTAAAAAACAGCAAAAATCAGAGCAAAAACTGTAACAGTTTACAACGCTATATAAAGGCTATATGAGTCAAAACTCGAAAACAGCAAAAATGGTTTTGGGGTGATATTATCGCGTGTTGAATTCCAGACTGGACCTTACAAGACTAGCCATTCTAAATACTTGAAATAAAAATACAAAGACAGAAGTCACAAGCCGAAACAATGTAGAACAGCAGTCGGTGCCGACACCACGTATATTGCAGTGAATGCCAATGCCCATGGTAGAAAGACACGTCCAGACATGTCTGAAATTTTGTCTATCGTTCTGTCTGCGTGTGCGCGCAGTGGCGTGACGTCATAGTGAGTATGACGTCGTTAGGCCAGCAGCAGTTTATGCATTGCCTGTGACGTCACTAGCTGCAACGCTGGCAGCGTGCCAGTAACAGCAAATAACAGCTATACAATATATAGGCCGTTACTGTTAAGAAAGAAAAAAAATTGAAATATTGTTATCTTAACTTTCAAATTCAAGGTGCATTAAATTACACCGAGTAAAAACTTACATAACGGATAAAGGCGTAAGCATTCTCACAAGCGGCTTTCACAGTTGACAGCTATGTAACGGCAATATGAGTCAACATTCGAAAACGGCTTTCACTTAGCTTAGCTCGGCATTTATTTTGTGTCAGTTATTTATTTTGTGTCAGTTAAGTAAAAGTGTCTACAACGAAATTTTGTTTAGGACATACGGTAATATTTTTCAAGTATTTAGGATGGCTAGTCTTGTAAAGGCCAGTCTGGAATTCAACACGCAATAATATCGCCCCAAAACCATTTTTGCCATTTTCGAGTTTTGACTTAACAGCTTTGTAAACTGTTTAAGTTTTTTTTTGCTCTGATTACCGTTAAGAGGTACAAAATGATGTGCAGTGATCGCACAAATAGCACACAAAGCAAAAAGCGCTGGGACAACACAAACATCCACCGAGACTAGCCAGTGGCGTAGCCAGGATCTAGTTGTAGTGGGAGCACTTGAGAAGTGGGACATGGCGAGGGGTGTCCCTCCTCATGGGGAAAGGGTCTGGAGAGGGAGCTGTGCCCCCTTCCTAGAAAATTTTTGGATTCTGGGGTGAAAATGACGTGTTTTAGTGCATTTTGGCACTATTTTTAGTAACTGAGTAGGTTTTTAGGCGGGGCCACGTGCCTCCAGTGCCCCCTGTGGCTATGCCAGTGAGACTAGCCACAGGTGTACCCTGCAGCAAATTTTAACAACATTCGTTTATACGTTTTTTAACAATTTAGCGCACGGAAGAACACAAATACATAATTATTGGTTTTTAGCAGAAATAACGAATACTTGTGCGTCTAGATTTACAGTGGCAAATGTTTCTTTTTTTCAAACAAATCGTTCAAACAACACAGCCGTCGTATACCAGCGCTTTGGTGGCGGAATCCTGGGCAAAGTCATTGTCGCGAAAAGCCTTGTTGACCGGTGCAAATGCCGTCAGTTTCTGGTCATCAGGCACGTCGCTGGTCATTCCAGCAGGGGCACGAAGCAGATCTCCCACGGCGTTCGGCGCTGCGTCAATCGTACCCGCAAACTCGCTGCCAGCAAACAGAATTATTTTATTAGACCAGCCATATGCCAATACGACCGCTCACACAAGTACAACGATCATGCAGTAAAATTTTAAAAACAAACTGTAAAACAATTTATTCGCTTGTATGCAGTACCAGAAGAGAAACAGAACTTGTTGTAAAAAACACAAAAACAACACAGAAAACTCTTCAGACCAAAGTTAAACAACAATATCGTCAGTTTGAGTTAGTGGCGTGGCGTAGCAGTAACGCGTTTCATCCGATCAACAAAGTTACTTTACGCTGGGTCGGGTTAGTACTTGGATGGGTGACTGCCTGTAGGCAGGTAAAAATCTCGATATGTAACTAGCCGCTTAAGTCAACTTAGCCTTCCATCCTTGCGAGGTAGGTAAATTGAGTACCGGCCTATCTGGCTGGGGTTAAGGCGGGGCGCGTTTTCCTGTGTCGGGTGGCAAGTAACACTGTGTGATCCCATACGGCAGGTCACGCTCCATAGCTCTGAGATGGGTTTCCTATGAAGAACTATAACATTTAGCCATTTTTCTTCCAAGCACTGCCAATATTTGGGTGCATATAGTTGTGCACAAATACTATAACCAATGCAGCAGAAAGAATTTCCCATAATTTTCCTAGTACTATTCTCCAGACAATCATGACTGAACAGATGCTAAGGAAGCAGATGTACTCTCTTAAATCCTGCAATAATGTCAGAGCACCGAAGACAAATTACAGCGAAATTAATTACTTTAGTCTTTACTACTGTAAAATGTGATAAAACTATTTACTCTGCTATTTACTTAAAACCAACTAGGAAGTTAAAGAACGTCAGACGCCGTACCCGAGAGTGAACAAGTCGCGTTTCATCTCCACGTAGAGATCGTTGTAGATGAAGCCGAACAGATTATCAACGATATAAACAACTGCGTTAGTCGCCGTGATGTTCGCTTTGACGACTCTTGCCTGCACGCAGTTGTGAGTCACGTGCACTGCAAACGGCCATCACACACAATCCAGTATAGTCATTCTATAGCTGACACAGCTAAGAGTATAGGCTTGAAAGGGTCTAATGGAGAGTTTAATGCCAAATGCGCAAGGGTCACTTGTTGTCTAATGAGAACATACAAACATACATGTAGACTTTGGAAATAAAGACAATTCTGGCTTTGACGATTTTGTGACTTTCTCTTTAACCTTAAATCAGGTTACTCGGCGTATTAACTTCTACCTATACACACCAACTTTCTTTACAGAAGAGACGATTGTATCTCTATATCCAAGTTAAACGTAATTTTGCTGAATATTCAGAGCTATATAGTCTAAGTTTACTGAAAAGCATGCAGCAACTGGATCGTAACTTACACGCGCCATCCAGACGGTAGAGACGAATCTTTCCCTGCACGGCAGGCGTCAGTTCGTGGCGTAGACTCATTGTCTCCAGTATGTTGCTATGATAAGGCTTGCTCGGGATCACGTGACTCTCCATCACCTGTTCACATCTCCATCAGGGTGGTGCCATGGCGTAGAGGTAACGCGTTTCATCCGATCAACGAAGTTACTCTACGCCAGGCCGGGTTAGTACTTGGATGGGTGACTGCTTGCGGGCAGGTGAACCATCTCCACATGTAACCAGCTCCCTAGGTCAACTCAGCCTTCCATCCCTCCGAAGTAGGTAAATTGAATACCGGCCCATCTGGCTGGGGTTAAGGCGTGGCGCGTTCACCTCTGTCGCGTGACAGGTAACACTGTGAAATCCCATATGGCAGGTGACGTTCCGTAGCTCTGTGAGGGGTTTAATCTCTTTAAGAGCTATAGGCTACATCACTTTTACCTTTACCTTTTGCCTGCAGAACAATTTATACAGGGTGTGCCAAAAAATGACCCAACTTGTTTTTGTCAGAACTTGGTCAAATCTCCACCAAATTCGATAATTTTAGCATATATATAACCAAGACAATAAAATTATGTACGGTACCCTCATTGTCCACCTTACACACTATATGTCAACGCACTACCGTGTAAAACGCAGATGTTTCAAATTGTTACTCGTACGTTACATGGCAATTATCAATATCAGATTGCAGACTTTTTTATTATCAATTTGACAGACAGTGCTATGTGATGTAATAACTTGGCGGTATTAAATATTTTACGCTAAATTAGCAGACAACAAAATAACTGACTGATGAGCTTAAAACACGTTTATCCATGAATGAGTGTTGCGCATTTTGATCAGTTGATCGTTAATGCTGCTGTCAGCCGTGGCGTACACTTTGAACCTAAATTCTGATAATTTGGAAGCAAGTTGTTACATAAACGTATAATTCTCCTAAATAAATAACATATTAGTTTACTGTGTGCTTAATTAAGTCGTTAGAACTTTTACGGAGACAACAACTGAGTATTGTGCAACAAATTGGAGCATCTGCGTTTTTCACATTAGTGCACTGACAAAAACTAAGTGAGGTGGACAATAAGTGAATCTTACATATTTCTATCGTCTTCGCTATCCGTGTGCCAAAAATTATCACATTTGCTGGAGATTTGACGAAGTTCTGACAAAAACAACAAATGGGCCATTTTTGGCACACACACCCTGCATGTCGTCATAATTTACAGTTCAACAGATTAGACTGTAATTTAAATGGCAACTATAATGCAGTTCCCGTATGCTTAATTTTTTTGCGGTCTACAGAACTGTTCACATTTATTTATTTAGACTAGTAAGCAAAATAATATCATAGTACAGACAATAGGTCTTATATTTTAGGAGCCATTTCTTTTCCTTCTTTTTTTCATATCCGCTTTTTTCTTCCTCTCCTCTGACTTTCTTCATTGTCCCTCGTCCTAAATCCACCTAGGGATCTAGAACATAAAGCATAAAGCGTAAAAATACAAGTCAACATGCATTGGCATAGTTTTAGACCACAATTTCTGTTCTGAAAAAAAAATAAAGTTGGGTAGATTGAACCCATAAAATCCTTTTTGAATATGCCAGCAGACAACAGCATTGCGTCATGATTATACACTGTGTCCCAAAAAAACATCCCCGACATTTTCGACTATAATGTGAAGAAGGATTATCGGATTTTAATAATTTTTGGTACGAATAATCCTGAGATAACTTATAGTCAAGTGACAATTTAATTTCCCATCTCACTCAACATCTGTTTCTACACTACCTGGGGAAAATAGAACGAACAAAATATCACTTTTTTATTCAATGCGACATGATTGCTTAATTGACATAACGCGTACAAACACATTTTGTTCACATTTCTGACACTGTGGCTGACATTTCATTCAGTTGTCCATTTTTCAACTGCCTACAGTAAAACTGCTTGAAGTGTTGGCCCACTATGACACGTGTACACCGGCCCACTTGACAGCTGCAGTATTGATAATGTTCTGCTCCTGACCAATACAGGCTCTACCAGTCACTTCTTGACGTTACAAACATTCTTAAACTTCTTCTGGTAGACACACTGCTGCAAAAC
>Ga0056128_1008415_pt1 | contig 12996 bp, 6 predicted proteins | sample WorMetLIZISLAND2_FD_71113 | JGI IMG/M metagenome (GOLD analysis project Ga0056128, IMG submission 71113) | Marine gutless worms symbiont microbial communities from Max Planck institute for Marine Microbiology, Germany - Olavius geniculatus... ...
GAGTTAAGCCACGCTGCCCTAGATAGGCAGCGGTGGGCAGCGATAGTAAGAATGGCGTCAGACACCAACGGGCATTGAGCCCACGGTTGTCGATGATGATGATGATGAACGTTGGAGGCTTCTTCCAACCAGCGTTTTTTAACAGTGATCAAACTGCAGTTGTACAGCACTCGAGTGCATTCCGGGGTAAGTAAGTAAGTAAAGTGTAAATTTATACAGCGCATACTCAAAAAGATCTCTAATGCGCTGAATACATTTTGTCATCAATATTTCGTAAAAATGTATGTCTTCAGCTGACGTTTGAAAGTATCAAGACTCAGTTCTGGGTCACGAAGACTGGCAGCGAATTCCAAGTCGACGGGCCCGCCACAGAAAAACGCCGACGACCGAAACTGTTCAGTCGATAGCGCGGTACGACCAACTTCCACTGAGTGGCAGAACGCAGATGTTGACGGCTAGTGACTTCTGCTGTGAGTGTACAACTGTCCATCAAGTACGGCGGAGCAGTTCCACGGAGACATCGATACACGGGCATTGCGACAGCATTCTAAATATTCCTACTGGGTTCCAATTACATTTGAGTTGCGTTCAAGAGCTAATGCGTTTGGAATGTGCGAGAATCATCTGAAGTCGGTTCAGAGTGAATTTCCGATATTCGAAGGGCATTCCTGAAAAATCTTTTATATGTCGTACGACGCCATACGTGCCTGAATGCTGCTTGAATTTTGAAAATTGTTCATTTCGGCTGATTCCGGCTGGTTTCATGTACATTCCTGTTTCGTGTGACGGATGCATAACATTTGATCAAATTACAAAGCATTCTGTCATAGAACTGCCAGTTGTTGTCAGATGTCTTTTTTTGGTCCAATATAATATAATTTAATCTAATTTAATCTAAAAAACAATTTTATAAAGCACCAGCTGTTGTCGCAATGTCATTGTGAATCCTAAGTGCTGTGTTTGGCTGATCTGTCAGCACTGTGCGTCTTTCTAACATTAACAACTCATTCTCTCTTAGCTAGTACTAGTATATGATTTTGGTAATATATGCCTCTTAATTTTGTATCTTGGTCTCTGTTCACAATGGTTGGTGGCGTGGCGTAGTTGGTAACGCGTTTCGGATGAAACGAAGTTACTCTACGCCGGGCTCGGTTAGTACTTAGATGGGTGACTGTCTACAGTACGGAGCCAGCCAACTAGGTCGACTCAGCCTTCTACCCTCTGTGGTATGGTAAAATGAGTAGGCCTACTGGCGGTGGTCAAGGCCATCGCTAGGTTAGAAACGGCGAGTTCTGCGCAACAGTAGGCCCTGTGGCCAGGACTGCAAGTATACCGATCCAGTCGGTTAAAGGCGCTGGCTGTAAATTTGAGCCGGCCATTCGGCCGACTTGCGCTGTATGCTAGCTTAATTGGGCTCCGCCCTCGCCGGCTCAAAGTGCCGTCATGAGGATGAGCTCCCACGCAACGGGCCTAGTTCAGCTTCGCTGCCTAGTGCCTATGCGAAATCTTCTTCTTCTTCTGAGCAGTTGACCATATTTTGCACCAGTCGTCCTGTGTCGTCTGTAAAGCTGCCGTGAACTCCTGAGGCGCCAACTGCTTATCGTTCGTTTTCTTTCTTCTCTTTCTTCTTTTTTTGCCGGCTATAATTAGCTTCACTGATTGTATTTTTGAAATTATATTTTGTGTTTTTACATTATAAAAATTTGTCTTGTATGTACCGGCCTCATTAGGACCGGCTCACGCCTACAAAATCACCACACCACGGTCACACCTCACAAGAGCTAAGGGGTTAAACGCAATTAAATTCAAACCTGCATTACTGTGGTAAGTTCTTATATAATAAGATAACGTTTTAGACCAAGTTGTGCACTTTGATCAGCACCCGAAAATACCAAATATTCAAAACACGCCATTTCAAAATCAATTTTAAAAAACAGTGGAAGATGTGATCAATAGCCAGACCGTTCACCAGCTGCGAGGAGCCACTTGCACCCAGCACTTCATTAACTCCATTCAGCCTCATCGATTCACATTCAAATTCTCAGCCCCAAGCTCACAGAAGTCTTAATACGCCCAGCCCCAACCCTAAAACCGTAGTTTGACGTTTCCAAGCCCCGAAACGCGGATTCAGAAAAAAGCCCCGGCGACGTTTTAATCGCTAGAAGCAACAGTATGAATGCAGCTGTTTATTCATCGCTGGAACTGCTACTGCTGGAGTCGGAAGACATAACTTCCACGTCGTCCGAACGGTCCTTGACTGTCCCCGGATGCTTTGGGACTGCTTCAAAGCTAGCGACAGATGGCGCCACAGGACCACCCAGAGGTTGCTGGGAAGACATGGTCTGGACCGTCATGCTTTGCACCTCAGCACTAGGCTGCCACGTCACACCTACCGCAATAATCACAACAACAATGACAAATACTACAACATCAACAACTACAACTACAACAGTAATATTAGTGATGATTAGTAGGCTAATATAACACCGTTTCTGAGATACCAATAGGTTTGTGCCCAGAACCAAATCAGGGTTTTATAAGCATTGGTGGAATGCAAGGTTGGATGAATTAAAGCAGGCTTCTATAGCTACCCACAACCACGGTTGTTAACAATACTTGTGAAAAGTATTGGCAATTAATACTTTGGCCAAAAACTATTGCCAATACCAATACTTTTGCAGGCAATACTTTTGTACTCATTCAGCAATCACAGGTGCATTTAATATTACACTGATCTTATATACTCCTCTTCGCTACGTTAGGAACGTAGCACGCGAGGAGTAAAAAAAGCACTGGAGCAACAAACTTGAGGTGTGGTGAAATCTTTAGCAATAATGTTCTACGAGTTTACTCATGATCTTGAAAGTGAAAGAATTCTGAAAATCGGTTCAGATTTCGTGAAGTTATAAGGCGTACAAAAATGGTGCCAGTTTTTTTCGGACCACCCTGTACAGTATATATGGAAAATAGAATGAATAGAGTAGAACCTAAGGCAGCAGGATGAATTCGACTCGTGTCGGCATATCCGGCCCCAGCAGCTGCTACAGCGGCTGGCTGGCTGCTGCCCCCTGGCGGCAGATCAGTGAACTTTGCCAGTAGGCTGGAGCGCATGTCCATCTCTGTTGGATACGGTCTCTGTACGTCTCCTGGTCACAGTAAGCCAATCAATCAGTCGATCGATCGATCGATCGATCGATCAATCAATCGATCCATCATCAGTTGATCAATCCGATGCTACTGTCAAATAATGCCGCCACGGCCACAAAGAACGAGAAATTTTTCTTTGTGTATTTTCGCGGTTGCACATAGCTGGCGCACGATGGCGCACCAGTTAAAACAAGCAAGCCTGTACTCACGACACACTATGACGTCAGCATTACGTCACAACTAGCATTCAACAGCCTGCCATTTTTTGTTGTAATATTTTGAATCAGTATTTCCTCTGCTACAACTGGTAAAAATTTCGTGCAAATTAATCATCATACGTGTGAATCATGAAAGACAGAAAAAGGGGTCCTTATTATGAAACACCGTTTATGTAGCATGTACAGGGCGGCACAGGTAAAGTGAAGCCAACTTGTATTGTTTGAATAGCTCTGTGAAACACTGATCGATTTTAATAATTTTGGCACGCAACATCACGAAGAAACTTGATGTAAATGATTACAGTTTTGCCCACCTCACTTTGATGCTGTTGCTACAGCACTTTGTGAAATTCAGAAGTCATTATTTGGCCGTTTACAACAATGAATTCATACTGGGTAGTGCATGCGTTGGCTCAGAAATGATTAACTGAATAGTGACAAACACAAGTAACAGTTATTTCTTTAAAAATCACACACACATCATTTCTATTACCGCCTGTGCTCAAAACGGCCGCCTCCTCCAGCACAAACGCAAGCGGTGGACGTTGGCGCCACTCGCCAACAGCATGTTCAATAAGGTGCGATCCACAGCGCTACGGTGTAAAAGCATTGATGTAAATGGCCAAACTACCACTTTGGAATTTCACCAGGTAGTGTAGCAACAGTATTCAAGCGAGGTAGGCAGAACTATAGTCATTTACGTCGAATTTTGTTGCGATGTTGCATGCCAAAAAGTACTAAATCAGTCCACGTTTTACAGAGCTACGCAAAAATACAAGTTGGCTTCATTTTAGCTGGGCCACCCATGATATGCCACCACGTTAGGATTCATGATTGACGGGTGATTGCTGCCTAAAATGGGGGCATCACTTGATGAATACAATTCAGTCACAGTCATGACGATCATCAGTGGTATCACAGCCCCATAAAATCTGGGTTATCCGCAATTGTTTTAATTTCTTTTTGGATAAAAAATTCTTTGCATTTTTTTCCTCCACAAATGCATTATTTCAATCCGAGAAGCCCCGCTTTTGAAGAAATTTGGTGGCAAAATTGAAATTTTAAGCAGTCTGCCGGAAATTTGTCCAAAATCTGTCAGAAATTTGCTACTGTCGGAAAACTGCATCTTCCTGCCAGGCTGCATATTTTTTAAACCCACAACGCTACTTAAGATGATAATAAAGTAAGTAAGTAAGTGAAAGCAGCCTGACCTATGCTCCAGCCAGGGGGCGCTGCCACGGCATTGCTGGCGCTGATTTTATGCGCATATTTAATGAACTCTTCCGAGGATATTTTCCCGCTGTTTGCTTTGCTGACTGAGTTGAGCTTCTGCTTGGCTTGATAGACTGCAGTCGCCTGCAGACATAACCAGTGACCAAACTAATTCGGTGAGATGCGAAATCACTGACTGGCACTGTTCCCTGGTCAATCACGGAGATATGACGCCTCAAAGATGATGGGGTCACGACCTTGACTTTGACCACGTGACGTCATCAGTCACGTGACCATTCGACTCCCAGGGATCGACTGACCATGACCAGTGACCATGCGTCTATCTAGCACCGTTACGGAGATATGGCCGTTTGAAATTCTTTCAGGAAGGCTCTTCCAGGAACAGAGGTCGGTCGTCGGTAGGTCGTTGGTCGGTCCTCAATATTACAAGTTACGGCTGAGGCACTCAACTACCCTTCCCTGGGGGGTCAGCGACCCCTATCTAACACAATGCGTCCTTGACCCCAGAGCATACCTTCAAATACCTTCATCTAAATCCATCAAACAGTCTGAGCAAAATGCATGAATGCAACAGATGACAAACTGACTGTATGATGCAGAAATGTGCACTTATGGCTGAAATCACTTCCACTACAGTCAAAATAAAGCGCTCATCTACAACACACTAGTGTGACTCTGTCAGTTAACAATAAAATAAAAATTTAATGGCCTTGTAACTCTGGCGGTGGACAAGTCCCATTTTCAAAATATATCAAAACAGTCATGTCCTGACTGTCTTAAGAAACATCACTACAACAAGAATACCTGCAGAAGTGCCTGCACTGTGCCTGGTAAAAAGTAAACCCCATAGACATTGTACATTAGAAATGTAGAATCTAAATGAATCAGAGCAAAAAACCAACAGTTTACAAAGCTATGTAAGGGCGATATGAGTCAAAACTCGAAAACGGCAAAAATGGTTTTGGAGCGATATTATCACGTGTTGAATTCCAGACTGGCCCTTACAATACTAGCCATTCTAAATACTTGAAAAATATTACTGTATATCCTTAACAAAATTTTGTTATGGATATTTGTAACTTACTTAATTGACACAAAATAGGTGCCAAGCTAAGCTAAGTAAAAGCCGTTTTCGAGTGTTGACTTATATCGCCCTTACATAACTTTGTAAACTGTGAAAGCCGCTTGTAAGGATGCGTAGGCCTATATCCGTCATGTAAGTTTTTAGTCAATGTAATTTAATGCACAGTGAATTTGAAAGTTAAAATAATATCGCCCCAAACCCATTTTTGCCGTTAAGATAATAATATTTCTATTTTTTATTTCTTAACAGTAAAGGTCTATATATTGTATAGCTGTAATTTGCTGTTACTGGCACCACTGCCAGCGTTGCAGCTGGTGACGTCACAGGCAATGCATAATCTGCTGCTGGTCTTATATCATGTAATGCCACTGCGTGCAGACAGAACGATAGACTATAAAATTCAGACATGCCTGGATGTGTCTTTCTACCGTGGGCATTGGCATTCACAGCAATATACGTATAGACTCATATACTCTCAGTCTCACCGCGTATATACTTCTGCTACTGGTGTCGGCACGAACTGACATTCTGGCATGTTTTGGCATGCGACTTCCGATCTTGTATTTTTATTTGAAGTATTCAGGATGGCTACTGTTGGTGTCGGCAGAGACTGGTGTTCTACATTGTTTTGGCTTGCGACTTCTGACTGTATTTTTATTTCAAGTATTTAGAATGGCTAGTCTTGTAAGGGCCAGTCTGGAATTCAACATGCGATATTATCGCCCCAAAACCATTTTTGCCATTTTCAAGTTTTGACTCATATCACCCTTACACAGTTTTGTAAACTGTTAAAGTTTTTTTCTCTGATTTTTGCTGTTTTTAGTCGACCTTTGCCAAAAATTTTGGTATTTGATTTATGTCAATAAATTTTTCACTGTTTTCAGAATACCCTCGAACGGGTAAACGAAGTTGGTGCAATGAAAAAATTATGTGTGATGTAACAATGTCTTCAAACTAACAAGCTTCAGCAGAAAGCACACAGAAGTACTTACAAGCAAGCCCTCGGCTTCCTTCAAGCTGCGCTGCAGCTGACGTACATCAGCATCTCGTTTCTCCATTTCAAACTTCAAGTTGTCCAACCATTTCTGTGTCTCTGCTTGCAACGCCGCTACAAACATTTCACATGCGTAAAGGCATTAACTTTTTTAATTGCAATAATCCATGCACTAATTGTTTCAATCACACGTTAACTCATTAACTAACACATCAGTCGACGGGACAATTTATGTTGCAGGTTGCTGTCAGCATTTATTTTTTCAACAACACTAAGTTATAATATAATAGTTATAATAAGTTATAATAGTGACAATTCTTTAGAACATTAACATGTTAAGTTAACACGTCATAGCTCTAATTTCACACAGTAAAACAGACATATGCAGATAAAGCAGCTCAACTGCTAGTTATCCAAGACCAAGAACAAGCACTTGAGGCACACAGACAATTCTACTATCATTCGTTAACATTTTTATTATATTTTTATTATCAGTAATCCATGATAAACAGAGCAATGAAAACAACATGCCTAGCTGCACTCAAACATGCAAACACTTTACATGTAAAGACTTGGGGTTAAAGCAATAAGTGCTACATTTATCCTAACAAAAACTGGAGTTTGGGCACACTGCAGAAACTGTTGAACTAAAGAAGTTTGATTTGTTTTGTAAACATTTGGAGCATAGCTACTTGACAAAGTGAACTCCAAAGTTTAAACCACTGTATCTGAAAAAATCATATAAGATAGATATTATAGTGAAATTTGTATGACATGTAACACAAATACTTGTGTCTAAAATGAAAAAAAACTTTGGCTCCATATCTTTCTTCCATTGCTAATGTACTAAAGTTTTCTCCAGAGGCTGAATTTTATTAGCACATAGTGTAGATGGTTAGGGTATGTCACACCTTTACTGAGGATTGCTTGCAGTTCTTCATACTTCATTTTCAGCAACGCAATCAGCTGATCAGCATCAACGTCATCAGACTGAGACAGCCGCGACATTCCAACAAACTCCAACAGTTCTCTACAACATAGTCAGTACATTCACTTAGATTCATTCTTATATTCAACATTCAGTGCACACATTCCAACAAACTGCAATAGATCTCTGCAGTCATTCAACACCAATGCCTATGTGATCTACTGTATATACTCGTGTTGACTGTTTAAGCATAAAAATCAACAGCAACTTTTTGAAGAAAATTTTGTCTAAAACGCCTAAGTCAACCCTCTTCCATGTTCCCAACTCCAGGCCTTTCACCTGCAAATTTGTCTAATGTTGCGCCTACTCCAACCGATGCCGAGCACCTGACATCGGCGAGAGTAAGCAAATCAAGAAAGCATTTCATACGCATATTTTATTATAACATTTTGTAACACTATACAGTTTTCTCTGGCTGACTCACTGGTGAATGGCTTAATATGGATGAATGCCAATGACTGACTTTGTCTGCAATGGAATGGAACTGCACTTTTCCAGTTGTACTATCCAGTTGAATCTTCGGGCATGGGTTCTCTATCTCAATTTGGTACAACGGTTCAACGCCTGTGTGGCATGCTCCGAGCTGAGCGGAGGGTTGTGAAACTAGCAGTTCTGGGTCCGGTAAAGGAGTATAGTAACCTTATAATTATTATTATTATACCAAGTTTATAATGTTAGGTCTTTCACAAGCTGAAGAATCTCAAGTGTGGATAAGGTCACATATGAGATCACACAGGTTAGATGATGCATTTAATCAAAAGTTGTTATCACGACACGAAACAATAACTTAACTTAAGGTTAACTGAGTCTCAACTGGCTTAGGCTTAGCTATCAGTTAGGCAACATGGAGAAATCTAGGCTAGTGTAATTTTAAGAATTTCGGAGTCCTTAGATGATGTTATTTTATGTTGTCACTTTAATCCTATTGCAGTGTAAATGGGGTATTAGTTATAGATGTTGTGGTTATCCGACTAGCGATCGGTAATTTGAGATGTTGGATAAACTGTATCTGGAGATTTACTTACTTGTCATTAGTCCGAGGAGTCAGCCTCCTTCTCTTTTGGTATATTCAAATTACAACTTATATAACAATTTAACAAACTTTATCTCCATTTAAATTTTAAATTTTCATTTCTAAAAAAATAATAATTTTAATTCTCTAAATTCTAAATTTTAATTCTCTAACTTAACATTATTTTCATTTTTTAAAATTAATTCTGAATTTATGTTGTTGTAATAAATTGAATTTATTTTGAATTGTTTTGAACTTTTTTTGAATTCATTTTGTTTTAATAAAACACACCTTTAAAAAACTTAAAAACATAAAAAACCTATAATCTGAAAATTTTCTGTAAATAGCCTAGGTTTTCCAGGGCCCCCTAGACATACGACAGCTCAGCAGTAGAAGCACAGTGCAAATGACAAAGTTACATTATGTTAGTAGAGCAAAGAATAGTTATAACTATTTATGACATACGCAAAATGATTTGGATGTGCGATAATTTTTTCCAAGATGTACTCGTGACGTACTACACGATTAATGCCATCTCATGTGAATCAGAAATACTGTAATTGTACCCGAAAATGTGCCTAGTGAAAACAATTCTTTGTCACTTCCAGGTAATGTTAGTAGAAAATGCATGAGATAAAACTTAGGCGAACAAAAAAGCGCGAGTTGAGTGAAAATGCGTGAGACTCTCGCAAGATGCATGAGACTCAACAGGGCTGAATTGTGAACCCAACAATGGCAGAGACCTACTGCTGACTTACTTTGAAACGATTTCCACATCTTCGACAACAGTAATCACTTTCCTCCGAGTTCCAGACTGATCACTTTCCATCCCAGTGCAGGGCGGGAACATAAATACAACACTGTGAATATTATAAATGACGAATTTATGTACTTTAACAATGTAAACAATTCAATTTGGCCAAGAGTTATCAACCTGTCCTCGAATCATTGCATTCTAAATTACTTCTTTGCATACTACTGTGTCTTAGTAGTCGATATCTAAAACAAAATTTGTGGGGTTTTTCTTAATTTCTGTTCAAAATGATTTTCTTAGCTTTATATGCATTGCACTAAATGTACATCTTTTGCCGCTCGCACTGGTCTTCCTTCACTATCTACCACCATCTGTTCTCGTCGCTCAGCCATCTTTGGGCACCTAGCGAGGCTCGGCGACGATGTACCAGCTCACAAGGCACTCCAGAGTTGCATCAGGTTGTCTCAGGGACGCCTCCCAGGCCCTACATGGAAGCGTCCTCCCGGTCGTCCATGAGGCAGGTGGATAGACCAGCTCCAAAGAGACAAAACCGCCCACCTGCTGATCAATGGAAGCTGGCTATCAGGCGTGGTCACGGCGGAAGAGCGACGCTACGGTCCAACGACTACGCGACTACCTGACCTGACCTGAAATGTACATCTCACCATCAACATGGCAGCGTTCTGGGCATTGTTAAGAATAGTCACAAAAAACTAGGTTTTTGGACTTGTTAGATTTACTGGTATTCATTTTTCAGGTACAAAAATTACAGCTAAATCAGGATTTAGTGATAGAAATAGGGTTAGAGTTTGGTTTTAGAGTAAGGGTTTAATTACGGTTAATGTTAGAATTAAAACTGAGGTTTAAAGTTGAGTTTAATGGGTTTAGGGTTCAGAGTTAGGGTCGCGGTTCGGCCAGTGGCGTATTTAGGATTTGGCAAAAGAGGAGATGGCGAGCGAGCAGAGCGCGAGCCTATAAAGGGGGTCTGGGGGCGGAGCCCCCAACGGGGTCCAAGGGCAGAGCCCCTGGTTGGGGGCCAAAGGGGTGTGGCCCCCTGAAGCTGAAACACTTTTTGCGTTTGAACGTTCAATGGAAGCCGCAAATTCGCCCATTTTTCTGAAATTTGGAAACGCAGAAAATCACACATATTTGCGTTGTTTTACCCAAAAAATAGAGTTTAGCAAGCTGCAAAACGTCGTCACGGATTAATGTGAGTTAAAGATTTGCAAAAACGCTTTTTGAATCATTAAAATTTGACGACATGTTGATAACTTTTTATTCTCAATTTCATAATACTATTTCCGGTTAATAATCTGTATCTAAAAAAGACTTCAAAGTCGAAACGTGGCAGTAGGAGTCGGGCTAAACAAGTAGTGCTGGGAAGTAGTGATGATTAGATATATCGAAAATAGTGATTGCAATCCCGGGATTCGGGATTGAGAAATTTGTAATCCCGGGATCCTACGATATCCCGTTATCGGAATTAGGCTTACAAATTGGTCGTTATTTCTTAGTTGTTTTAGTTTCTCAGTTCCGGTTGCAGGACAGACCCCGTTGCAAGATGGCAGATTATTTATTGTAAAGCGGTTAATATACAAATTTTTTTTAACGATTTCAGTAATCAGTAATCACACTTTTCAGTTCTTTCTGTTAGTTCGATTGTTATTTACGATATGACATTAGGCCTAGTTAAGAGTCCCAGGGCCAACTATACTAACATTGCCGTACCCTCCGCAATCCGGTCGGGGGCCTCATGAAAGCTCAAAGGCCTCATGCTACGTATTTAAAAAATTTTTTAGTTTTTTTTAAAATATTCAAAATGTACAATGAGGAAACATGTAGAGAGTTTAAACCCCTATTACAACTGCAATAAAACTTGCAACAAACGCTGCAAGAAGTTGCACAACTATTGCAGACCTCATTAGCATAATATTGTGCGAGCACAATTTTATTCATGAAGTTGCAAGTTGCAGCCAATCACAGCGTACTGTCGGACCGTGAATTGATATTCATTGCGGGGGGATGAAAACCACAACAAGTGCTGAGGGTCAAGGTCGATAGGCGTGATCACTTGCGGGGCTGCGCGTGTTTATGAATATTTATACAACAGGCCGTAGGCCAGCACGGCCCCGGCAGCCCGGGGGCGGGGCCGCCAGCGAAGTCACTGCGCAATGAATAAGTAAACCTACCATATGCTTAAAACGGCTTTAACTCAGTCAGCGGCTCAGCGCCCTTACGTTTTACGTGCATTAAGTGTCTTGTTTGTCTTGAAAGTGGAAAGAACTAAGACAGTGCTGTAGCTGCAAGAATCTCTTGCACGCTTCTTAGCAGAAATGGAGATATCGGACCCCCTACACTACACACAGTTAGTTACAACAAATATCTAATTTAAAACTAGAAGCCGTAGCTGCGGTAACTGGGCCTACGTCTTCTAGTAGCCAGGAAATAGCTGAGGAAACTGCAATAAAGCTCGGTTGCGTCTGGGGCAGGGGCTCTGCATTACGCTCTATGCTGTGACAGAGATGACCGCCACCTGTTGTAGTTTTTAGAAATACATCAGGTGGGGGCTCTGCCTTACATTGTATGAGATATCACACCTACACTTGTTGTAGTTACTGAAAATACAACACGTGGAGGCTCAGCATTACGTTCTATGACAGATATGACCGCCACCTGTTGCAGTTATTAGAAACACTATGGCAAGCGGAATCAACTTTTATTCAGAATTAGCAATATCACTAATTCGAATTAGCGATATCACTATTTAAATGGTGATATCACTATTAAAACAGCAGGAATTAGCGATATTGTAAGAGAACTTGCCGTTCATGTTCGACTTTCATTAGTTTAACTGTTGTATTGTGAACTTATCGTCTTCATTTACTTTAACTGTTGTATTGTAGACTTATCTTAACGTGTAGCGTAATGAATATGCATGACGCAGCCGCTAATTATTATTACGTAATAACGCCCCTTGCGGACTGTGAGTCCGTGGATATATAAACGACGTCATCGCCGCTAATGAGGCAGTCTGCGAGTAGTGTTTGACGTGTAAGACGTGTGTGCGTCGTCTCGGTAGCGGATACCGTTGGTATACCGACACGAGTACGGGCGTAGGTACCGTCACTGTGGACGGGTAGCAGACTCGGAATATCGTAGCACCCGGAAGGGGTAGGGTTATACCGACAGTGATAGGGCGGGGTCCCTAGTCTTAGTATACCGACCTGAGGTACCGTCTCCCGTGGTGGCTTGTTTGTAGTTAGGCCTTGGGCCTTGGTTTGCGGTAGTTACCGTCTAGCTAGTATTCACTGGGTAATACGTAACTGGGTAATACGCTAGGTTAGGTCCTTGGAGCGTATACCGTTGTCGGTACCTCTGTTACCGCAGTAGACTAGCAGTATATCGTTCAATACTAGGGCGTGTTGTGTGAATGGTACCTGAGTGATGCTACTGGCCTGAGTCTAAACGTATCTCGGAACGTAGCAAAGCTGTCTAAGCGAGACGTAAGTCTGTCCGTTTCACCGACGGGTGAAGACGGAGCTGTCTGCCGACGTAAGGCTGTCGCT
>Ga0056128_1008416_pt1 | contig 12996 bp, 7 predicted proteins | sample WorMetLIZISLAND2_FD_71113 | JGI IMG/M metagenome (GOLD analysis project Ga0056128, IMG submission 71113) | Marine gutless worms symbiont microbial communities from Max Planck institute for Marine Microbiology, Germany - Olavius geniculatus... ...
CAGAGCCTTGAGGTGCACCATAGAGAGAACCATGTGGGGAAGACAGACTACCAGAGCAGCGGACACGGAAAGAGCGAGATGACAAGTATGATTTGAACCAGTTTAAGACGGTGCCGTGAAAGTCAAACCAGGATGACAGACGAGAGAGTAGAATGTTGTGATCTATGGTGTCAAAGGCAGCAGACAGGTCAAGAAGACAGAGACATGATACCTGTTGTGCACCAATGGCATTGACGAGATGATCGTGAATGTACAGAAGAGCAGTTTCAGTGGAATGATGTTTAGAGTAGGCACACTGGTGTGGGTTAATAAGATTATTAGATGATAGGTGGGTGGTTAATCGAAATTTTACAACACGTTCAGTTATTTTAGAGATGAGAGACAGGTTGGAGATAGGGCGGTAGTTTCACAGATCTTCAGTGTTTAAGGTAGGTTTTTTGAGTAGAGGAGATACAACAGATTCTAACTGAGCTAACTGCTCAGAAGTGCGTTCACGTGCAGGTGCCAAATGGTAGGTGACACTGTGTGATCCCATATGGCAGGTAACGCTCCGTAGCTCCGAGATAAACTTCCCATTAAGAGCTATGTCACCACCTTTAACAGTATGTCTTCCTTCAGTGCATTTTGCATAGTTTGTTGCATCGAAAAATGCACACTTGCCACTGACCATATGCAACGTAATACAGACATTCAGCGCAACGCACTGAAAATAGCACTCATCACCAGAAACTGACAAAATAAAATTATTACCTCTGCCAAAGAGGTTATGTTTTTGCCAGACTTTGTTTCTCTGTCTGTCTGTGTGTCAGCAAGATAACTCAAAAAGTTATGGACGGATCTTTCTGAAATTTTCTGGTAATGTCGGGAATGGCTAAAACTACCAGTGAGTCAATTTTGGGGGTGATCCAGATGGAATCCTGGATTCTGGATCACTTTGAAATTTTCGTTAACATTGCTTTCAATGAGGCATAAGGGAAACCGCTGCTAAACCAAATATGGTGCTGCCACCTGGCGAACAACATGGCCTTAGCAGAGGTCTTCGAGCTCTGACTGCTTTCTAGTTAAATTATTGCATGGGCGGTGCTAACAGTGTAGCCCAGATCACCTGTGTGTATGTGTGTGTGACAGTGAATGTCTGTGTATTCATCTACTGTCACCAAACATCTCCAAAATATACAAATGGATTTCAATGAAATTTTCAGAGTGTGAGACACAAGAGCTCATCACATTTCGTTGGTGACATAGATTAGGATACTGGATGAAGAACCTTTTCATTTGCCAAATGGCAGTAATATAACACTAAATGTTGATACCGGGTATCTCTCTCCATCAAGGACATTTCTACTTTGCTGAAAGCAATTCCAAAATCCCTATTCAGTGACATATTCTTCTTCCCCTTATCAGAAATATTTGCTTCCGCTGTAGCCTGTAAAAAACCGGTGAGCTTATAGCATCAGCTCACACAGATCAATATAAAAAAGCCACGACACAACTATTTGTGGAAATAATGAAACAATGCAAAATTGAAACAAGAAATTTGAGCTAAAGCTCACGAGATGCGCTAATAACTTTTACGGGAGTACCACTCTTTGATGCCCTCGTGCGCAGGTTTCCATGAACCTAGAAAATCGAGACTTAGACCGTCAAAATCTACGTTCAATGCTAAAAATTTCATATGCAGCTTGTCTATGACTATCTCAATTGGTTTCAGGGCAGTTCACTCTTGAAAAGTGTCTCACAGCCCCAAATCGCCAAAAATCCATAAAAACCCCTATTTAAACGCTCAAGGTCATCCAAGGTCATTAAAGTCGGTGGCAATCGAGAGCAAGCGTAAGACTTTCTATCAGTGATTAATAGTAAACCAAGCCCTATCTTGCAACGTTACTAAGATACAGCGACTTATTGGCCAAAAATTGCAAATTTTGCCCACCTGCCTCTCATTTAACGACCTCGTTCAAGGTGACCCCCTTCGAATTTATGGGAAAGTTTTATGGTTCCTGAAACTAGAGTCTTCTGGGCAGCCGACAGTGAAAATTTGGTAATTCTAGCTTGCACCGTTTTTGACTGATCCACCCATGTGACGGACGGACAGAGAGAATTGCGATGGCTAAGACGCGCTGAAAGCAGTAGCTGCTTTCGCGCATAAAAAACATTCAGTAAAAATAAGAAAATGTAATAAAAACAGCACCTGTTGAGATTTCAGCTGAACTGAAATGTCGTTGTAGCGTCGGTTAAAAGCTGCTTCAGATTTCTTCATTCTCTGTCGATGTTCACGTTCAACGCGCTCGACGTCATCCGCATAGCTTTTCACCAGATCCTTCATACAATAATCACACAGCTAACAATGAGAAACTCTTCAGCTGAATACACCGTGGGCCATAAAAAACGTGACACTTTACTTTTGTCAATATCTTCGCCGATTATTGACCAATTTTCAAAATTCTTTCACTGGCACACTCCGCAGACAATTTGCAATAAAGTGACAAGGTGTTCCAAATACAATCAAAAGATCGTAGATTCGACTCCTCGTCAAGTCAATTCAGTATCAAGTCATTGACTGTCTGCATACGAGTAAACCAACTTGGTATATAACCAACACCAAGGTCAACTCAACCTTTATCCCTCTGGGGTAGGTAAATCGAGTACCGACCAGTCTGGCTGGAGTTAGGGCAAGGCACGCTCATCCGTGTCAAAATGTGTGATCCCAAATGCTTTGTTTTTAAACAACCTTAACTTTAACCTTAGGCCTATATTGGTGGCGTGGCGTAGTTGGTAGCGCGTTTCGAATGAAATGAACTTACTCTACGCCAGGCCCAGTTAGTACTGCGATGAGTGACTGCCTGCGAGCAGGTAAACCATCTCGGTGCAAAGCCTGCCAGCTAGATCGACTCAGCCTTCTACCTTCTGTGGGATGGTAAAGTGAGTACTGGCGGTGGTCAAGGCCATCGCTAGGGAAGAAACGGCAAGTTCTGCGCAACAGTAGCCCCTGTGGTCAGGACTGCAAGCATACTGGCCTAGTCGGTTAAAGGTGCTGGCTGTCGATTCAAGCCGGCCATCTGGCCGACCTGGGCTGTATGCTAGCTTAATTGGGCTTAGCACTGCATTGGGTGACTGCCTGCGGGCAGGTAAAACCATCGTGCCGGCTTCGCCCTCGCCGGCTCAAAGCGCTGTAAAGGGAATGAGCTCCCACGCAACGGACTTTGTCTATGCGGAATCTTCTTCTTCTTCTTCTTTTTCTTCTGTTATACTATGCGATCGATGCAGCAAAAAAAGTATCAGACCTGACGTCGCTGGTCAAGCTGCTGTTGTAGGGCAGTGCGTTTCAGCGAAGTGCGGTGTTCAAGTTCGGCGCGTTGTTTCTGCTCCGCTCGCTGAAGCAATTGCAACGCCTGCCTCTCCGCTTTCCTATCAAACCACACAACGCAAGCTGAAACAAAGTTACTCTACGCCGGGCCCAGTTAGAACTGCGATGGGTGACTGCCTGCAGGCAGGTAAACCATCTCGGTGTGAAGCCTGCCAGCTAGGTCGACTCAGACTACTACCCTCCGTGGGACGGTAAAATGAGTAGTAACTCATTTGCATGGGTAACCCATTGCAGATCTAACTTACATCCACTGTTGTTATCAGCCATTCATGGTTTAGGTCTCAAACTCTGATGTCTTGGACTTGAGATTTTGATCGTGTACTTGCATTTCCATTCAGGGCCAGTTCGGTCTACTATTCTGTAGCCACAGACCTTGATGTGGTACATTATCGCATTCTAATTTTAAAACCTCAAACTTATCGCTAAACAGCTAAATGATTCTACACCTCGATCTTATGGTGCACATGACTAAGTTCAAATCATTGGTTTTGGTCTTAAGTTTTTCCCTTGGTCATGAAAAAGTCACGAGCTTGGTCTCAATGTGGTCTTCAAGCCAATGTGCATCACCATTATAAGCTGCAACTCGACCACACAGTTACCACGGTTTGTCCCCAAATATGCACATAGTTCAGCGAGCAGACCTTCTCTTTATCTGGGCCACTACAAATATGCGTAATCATTTTGCACAATCAAAAGAAGAAAACTAGCTGCAGACCTGGTTTCCCGTTCACGCTGTTCAACTACTTCGACACCGGAAATAATCACCCTTGACGTCTGGCGTGTCTGCAGCTGGCCTTGGTAGACATAACGACGAGTTTTTGTTAACGACTGGTAACGAACTCTCTGCATTCAACAAATAGAAATGAACAAACAGACATCATACATTACAGCTTCTGTATGCTAAAAATTGAATGAAATTTCTAATATTTCGAACTCTACGTATCTATGACACTTTTGCATCATTCAGTTTTAGAAATTAGTGCATTACCAAAACATTTCTTTCAGTCAACTGACAGCACAGAGTTGTGCCATCCGAAGCTCTTAGGGCCGGTTTCTGGATCTTAACTGGCCAGTCAAGTTAGTGTTAACTGACAGTTTTGCATAACTCACATTTCCCTTGGCACTAACCAACGGTTATAATGGCCAACAATTTAACTGGCCAAAATCGGCCAGTTAGCTAACCGTCGATCGTAGTTATCATATTTAACGCAACTTTTGTACCACTTTGCAAGCAGTTTACTGACGAATGTGATACTATACAATGATTTTATCGTATAACAAAGTCTTCAAAACGCTCGAGGAGACGTTTGCTGCTACAAATTCTACTACAAAACCCATTCATGAATGGACAAAATGGCCATCAGCAATCAGTTGGCTGGCTCGTGGGCTGGCTGACGTGCGTTTGCGCTCATTAATATTTATGACGCCCGCCTGCACTAGGCGGAAGTGATAAGTGTCGTGTGCATCGTTGCTAAGCAACTATAGTTTACCGCTCAGTTAACTGACAGCCAGTCAAGGTTTTGTTCAGAAACGCGCACAAACTTAACTAGCAAGTTACAATTAACAGACGGTTTACTAACTGATCAGTTAACTAAAAGATCCAGAAACTGGCCCTAAGTGCTGCACTAACGCACTAACTGTAAGAAATACCAAACAAACTGGCTATGAAAGCAAAAAAAAATAAAAAGTAGCAGTGACTATGCTAATATGAAAAATATTATATAAACAACTACAAAAAAGTCTGATGTACAAAAGCAATCAAGAAAACCTGTCGATCCAATGGCGCTTCTACCGATGCAGTTTCGTGACGTTTCTTGGAGAGTTCCTGATGCCAGGCATGTGGTCTGTTCGATGCAAACATCTCGGCTCCGGAAGCTTGGCCTTCAGACGAGTTGCGAACAGTCAGTGGTTTCAATCGTTCTTCAACGACGTCGCTATCGTCGTCAGCGTCGCCATCATCTTCAATGTGTAGCGACTTTATCTGGGTCTCCTGCTCACGCTGCTTGGTGGCAAAAGTACTCGGCTTCTTTGTCTCCGAAGCCGGCTCACTGTTCCGCCAAAGGACATCGACCTTCGGTGGATCTTTTATCACAACCGGTGGTACGACTTCCTGGCGCCGATTCTCATTGCTTCTCTCATTCTTCTTCTGGTAAACCGAACGACTGGATCTCTCCCGGTTAGCTATGTCTCCATTCTGCGGAGACCTGGCCACATCATTTATGACTTCTCGAGAGCTTCCGGCAGACTTGTCGCCTTTCTTCTTATAAAGTGAACGACTTGTGGATGTCGGCTGAACTGCGTCTGGTGTCTTTCTTACTACAACTGGAACAACTTCCTCATGCCCAGTCATGTCAATGATTTCACTTCGATTCTGAGAAATTAAAGAATCATTGTTCTCCGTAGTTAACTCGCCGTTCTGCCGAACCGAATCTGTGTCTGAGGTGTCCGTTATTATGACTGGTATAACTTCCCGATCGTTGGTCACGGTGTTGGTTTCAGTTTCCTGCAGCGGAGAAGCCAGAGGACTGGAAATTCTATTCGGGGTTGCCAGGAATACATTGGTGTCAGCATCTGTCTGTCGCATGGCATCAGCAACAATATGACCATTTGGAACAGTCTCCCGAGACTTCAGAACTGATATCTGAAAAAAAAACAAATATAACAAACTGAAGCAGGTTTCTGATAGGATATGATACAATTAATGATTTGCACTGAAAAACTGCCATCAAGTTGCCCATTTAATCTAACACATAAACTGAAAAAAACTAAAAATGTTTTAAACAAACATAAAATGAGAGAAAGCGAAATGAAAGTATTGTGACGTAAAGCCCTGAAATAAACAAATAAGAGTTGCATGACCCTAAGCCTGGACCTGACCAATGATTCTTTTTGGTTTTCTACTTCATAGCCCAAATAGATGGGCAAGACCGATAAGTGCAACCTATTAGTACAGCAATATAATATCAGCAAAAAAAATTACAGAATATGTGAACATAATAAAACAATGATTAGCAAACTGTCAACATAGTGTATTCAGAAAAAAATGGCAATAACTTATGATACCTCGGGTGAACTGACGTCCGCAATATTGTCATCAACTGACTGCGACTCAGAACACATTGAGTTTATCAGATCCTGCACCAAACAAAAAGAAATACTGTAAAAACGTCAATTGCTTTTCATTACAGCACATACTGGCATACTTCTCCATACAACAGAAACAGAGCATAAATGACAAGAAGCACAGCTATTGCTAGGAAAAGCCGACCATACCGCCTACGTCTGAAGCCCAGCGTCCGAATTCCAGTCATGGAAAAAAGCAATTTGTCAGAGGTAAAACTGTTCCATGCATGCTATGTTAATGAAACGCCGTCTCGAAAATTACAATGAATGCTAGTATAACAAACATTCCACGAGGTCATTTCGTCAAACGATATAAATAGCTACAGAGTAAATGAACAAGGAAAATATCAGACGCAGGTTGTGCAGATATTTCTCACAATAAAAACACATTGCTCGAGAAGACACACGCTACAGCCTATACAGTTACTGTAGCAGTACTGACTTTCAAAGTCATTCAAGGTGAATGATTTTCATGTCATTTGAAAGCTAGTATGCGACTTTCTATTAGTGATCAATAGCAATTTAGGCCCTATCTCTCACCGTTTAGCCGCAATAGTGCATAACGGCCTTCAAGGTCATCCAAGGTCTATGATTTCCATCTAAGCTGACATGGCGTATGTCATTTCCTATTAGTGATTAATAGTAACCTAGGCCGTATCTCTCACTTTTTCCGAGATATGGCCACTTATACCTTTAAACATTCCATTCAAAATCGCAGCCACACCGCTGCAGATGGACACATGGTTACTACTGACAGCCTATAGGTAGTCACCACCGCCTTATCCCATGGTACCATCACCAACCCTCTACGACTTACCGTTTAGCCACAATACCGCACAATTGGCACTTCATAGTGCATTATGACACCTCAAGGTCATCCAAGGTCAATGATTTCCATCTAATCTGACACGGTGTATGCAACTTCCTGTTAGTGATTCATAGTAACCTAGGCTGTATCTCTCACCGTTTCCAAGATATGGTCAGTTTTTCATTGGAAAACGCGTGTAACGGCCTTCAAGGTCACCCAAGGTCAACGACCTATACGTCATTTGGAAGCCAGTATGTAACTTCCTATTAGTGATCAATAGCAACCTAGGCCCTATCTTGCACCGTTTAGCCACAGTACACCCGTTACAGACAGATGGACGTACAGACAGATGACAAAAATAATGACAATTCCCACGCCAACAGCTCGACTTTTACTAAAGTACGATCGGCTAAAAACTTACATTACAAAAAGTTAATTGTTAGAAATACAAGCAGAATTTTAAGCACAATAAATTCACAAGCAGAAGCTGCAAGTGCAAGACTTTTCGGGATTATCGGACTTGAAACACATTCAGATTGCACAGGCTATACTGCCAATTGCTTCGCGATGCAAGAATGCATCAGTAAATTGCAAAAACAGTACCAGGGAAAGCCAGGTACGACACAGCACTGTCTAAAGTGGTATAAGCTTGCACTGGATACTTGCTTACCCACTCCAGTAGGGCTGTAGCTAATACATACCACACTGTCAACATCAGTGACATTAACGACGACCTCTGCGCGAGCTTCGAGCACCAGTTGAATAAGAGGCTGTGTATCAGTCACGGACGCACTCGTCACAAATCTCAGCTGAAACGATACAAACAGCTCACAAGTTCACTGTAAAGGTAAAAGAAGTAAAGGTGGTGTATAGCTCTTAATAGGAAACCCATCACAGAGCTATGGAGCATTACCTGCCATGTGGGATTACCTGCAATCTGACACAGGTGAATGTGCCCCGCCTTAGGCTGCGTTCACATAAACATGAGTACGAGTCCGGCACTGTACAGAGTTCTCGTATACGAGTTCTGGCAAACATGAGTTTGCGTGTATTTCAATGGCGGCCGTTCACATACATACGAGTATGGGTTACCTGTAAATTTCACTCATACAAGTAGTTTCTGTGCAGATCATGCTTTTATCCAACACGTGCAAAGTAAACTACCCGTAAATAACAATAATATAATGTACAAAAGCTGTGGTGCATATTTAACGTCAGAACTGACATAACTGTGAAATTGTTCATCGTTAGAGGTGCGCGGTGGGTAAAATTATCAGCGATGTGATGGAATATTGTTGTTTATTCGCAAAGCATTTTCTCGATTTGATTTCTCTCAATATGGCTGACACGAGTTTAGTTAAGTGCTTGTACAAGTCACCATGAACGTTCCACTTGTACGAGAGAAGCTTCTCCGGGCCATAAACAGAAACTCGAACTCGTGTCTATGTAAACGCAGCCTTAATCTCAGCCAGACAGGCTTGTACTTGATCTAACTACCCCGGAGGGATGAAAGGCTGAGTTGACCTTGGTGTTGGTTATATACCGGTACTGAGACAGTTTACCAGTCTGCAGACAGTCACCCATCCAAGTAGTAACCACTTAATTGTGACCCAACTATGAGCCCACAACCTCACGATAGTAAATAGCAAATATGACACCCCACCATTAGACAACAAAGCCATCTATCTACTGTCTACCTACATATTCAAAGATAATTGGAAAAATTTGAATGTAATTTTTATTTATTTATTTTTCTCGTTAATTGGTTAAGTTTCTGTGTTTATATTGTTTGTCATTTCAACGTCATAAACAGCATCAGCTTAAAAACATTAACACATTAGCATATCCGTTAACTGCTACAGAAGTTTCTACCATGGGTTAAGATGTCTATGTCAAACGGTTTTATTCCGCATTCCAAAATGCAAAAGTACTCATTATTTTGTGACCTTTTGTACCATCCTGCATTTTCATATAATTCTTGAGTGCTTCATGCATGTTCTAATGCTCACATATTAAATTTCAATCCTATCTAGTATGTAATTATAACACAGAATATTGAAACATTATTAAGATATTAAAAGAGCGAATTTTGCTATAACCTGAGCCGAATTAGCTGCACACTAAGCTGCAGTTTAATGCACCACCATCATTTTCATAGCTTTTTACATTTTTAACGGCAAAAATATGTTTTTAAAATACTAAAGCTATACGCTTCCATGCGCCTGGAGAAAACTGCAAAACGTTCAGCATCAACATCGCAAAAAGCCCAAACCTGGCGAAGTTGTGTGGCAGTCGGTCGCTGTGTAGGGTCCTTGTTCAAACACATCCGCACGATTTCTTTGAACTCGGCAGACCTGAAAATTTAACAAAAAAAACTAATAACTGCACATCATAAAATACTGTTGCTGCAACCCTATTACATGTTGCAATCGTGTGCAATAAAATTAAGAATTAATCTACAAAAAGCTACAGAAATTATAAATATTCTAAAAAGTAATAAAACAAGTTTAAACGCTAAGTAAATGCTTGCTGTGGCAAAAACTGTAAGTATGCAGAAAAGGTATGTTGAACTCTGAAATGAAAACAGACAAATTTACAAAACAAAATCAACTCAGACAAAGCTATCCCATATATGAATGAATTACAGTATTTGTTAGCAGACGATGGGAAAACTGCCAATAAACCCAAACCTTGAAAGATCTCATTTACGGAAAACACCACTCTTATGTATGGTAACGCTGTAAAACATGATGTAGCGACAAAGGGTTAGATAAAATAAGAATTATTTTCATTTTTTTGGTATTTTGGCATATATTTCTATGGCTAAGTTGTCTGGCTATCAAAAAACGCATCCATACCATTTCTGTGGAGCATCAAGTGATGGTGGATCAGCTTTACGAATCTTGATTAAAACCCGGCTTGGGTTCATGTTGTTGTACGGAGGCTCCATTTGTGCTAGCTCGATTAGACAGATGCCTGACACAGAACATAGTCACTGACACTCTATTTCTAGCACTTGCATTTTGCAGTGGCTTATATCCCCCAAGTCTGGAACTAAAATTGGGCTCCAGTCCCCCCAAGCTTTCAGGCTCAAATCTCCCCTTCCAGATTCCTACCCCTCTCTGGAAAGGTTTTGTTAAATGTGTAGATTGCAGTTGTGAAAAATAGCATAAGAAGTTTTATTAAGAGTGAACATTTGAAAAAGATCTTACATCTATACATTTTTCACTAGGCGCAGGCTGCACTCACCAGGATTAAAGACAAAAGCTCCTGGCATTTTGTCCTGCTTGAAAGATTTCTGTAAAACAAGCCATGGTGCAGCCACTAAAACTTACAAAAAACTAAAAATATGCAAAGCAGAGCACTGGCTAAAGTGCATAATGTTACATCCACAGTTCTTGTAAGTAGGTCTCTTTATTTACTTATTTATTTATTTCATGCAGAGGTAATGTATATACTGCTACACGTACATTACAGCTGGATAACAAGGCATAATAATCACCAATAGTTAGCCAGCCTTAACAGTACACAGACAGACTGACAAAACAGCTGACATGAGTTACAGCTCAGAAAAAGATATCAACACATCAACTCAGTCTGCAGTTGCTGTGAGTAAAGCTCTGTCTGAGTAGTAAACGTAAAGTAAACGTAAAGTCCTTCCCGAGCCTTACAGCGCTGATCTCCGTTTCCTAAGGTCCTCAGCCAGACACCAGTTTTTACACTGCGAGACCACGGATATGGGGCCAGTGTATCGCGTGGTGTGCCTGTCTACGTCCCAGCGGTGAAGCAGGTACCAAATTATACTGCTTGGTGACAGTGTTCGAGTAGAAAGTCACATAATCAACTGAAGATCCTAGAATTAATTAGCATTATCAATGAAGTAGTACGGACCAAATGACCAGATGTCAGCACTGCATGCATAAGGCTCTTCCGTGCTTGTTTCACATGCAATTACTTCCGGTGCCATCCTGTAGCAACACAGCGCATCTCACAGCCCACTCTTGTATGTTTGAGTTTGTTTACTGCTAATGCTGCTCCATCTGATTAGTTTATGTTATGTTAATCCTTTAATCCTTCGTTCCTCGCTTATCTACAGTTATAAAGCAGTATTAGCAAAGTCAGACACAATCCACATAAACTGCTCACTAACTTCAATTGACAGGAGCAACGTTCAACAAACAAAAACTGTTAACTTGGTGGAGTTAAGAATTTGCAAAGATTCCGAAACAATTATAGTTAGGACACCAACGACTCGCAGATTCACGAATAGGTTCATAGTCCGAAAATTCGATTTCAAAAGTGAAGCCTTAACCCACCATAGAGCACTGGCTGTTCCATTTAGTGTTAATCAACACATTTGCCATATCATTAATAATAAAAAAATTTGGCACATTCAACACAATGTTACTATAAATGTAATGAAGAACACTAGTGCTTACCAGTATGGTGTGCCTTTAAACGAGTTGCACTTATGAGCAGTATTCGTCCCCCGAGATGAAACTCCAAAATCAGCTGTCAACATAAAGAACAAGTCTTTACTACAGTACCAAAAATCATCAAACCTTACTCGAAATAATTGGACTGTCTGCCGACATTGCTTGCCATGGAGAATAATCATAAAAGATGATGCTGATAAGTAGATCATAACCACCAACAAAAGCAAATAATAATGTTTCACCATTTGAGTTTGTCTGTCGGCAAGGTCACTCAATAAGTTATGAGTACATTTTGATTAAATTTCTCCAAAAAGCAATTAACTAGATGATGTTAACCTGGAAATTTTAAAAAATAGCACCTATTTGTAGTGCTGAAGGGCTCCTAAATAAACTACTTGGTTGTACAGTAGACATATTATCGAAAAATTATATCCTTTTACTCACTTCAAGTTTTAAAAAACAAAATAATATTAGCTAATGCCAAAACATCAAGAAGTGTTTAACTAAAAGGTTATAAAAAGTATATAAATTTTTGACAATAACAATACAGTGTTAATCATTTTGATTATAAGGCTAAATGTGCTAATTTCATGCAGTTTAACAACATCAGAATTTATCACATGTGCACATAATGTGTACCGAGTTTTGCAACTCCTTCAGCATTCAGTAGAATGTTGCCGGCCTTGATGTCTCGATGTATAACTCCGTGACTGTGAATAAACTCCAGAGCTGCGCACACCTGCCAGCAGACGCACGAAATCTCCAATTCACTCAGCGGCCGTTCGAGCTCATGCATTATGCCATCCACCGATCCTCCGACACAGAATTCCAGATACATCTGCAGTACAGATTCGTGCACAGTATTTTATTATCAACCACACTTAGCTCGAGTAAATAACCCATATAGTAAAAGATAAAAAATACTCATAAATGTACAAAAGTATGGAAACGGTTCACTAGTCCTAGTCAAAGCAGAGTTAGTGGGTGTCGTAGCATTTCGCCTAATCACTCCCCCAGTTGGGACTAATGCAGAGCCTCAACCGAAATCAAACTAGGGTTAGGGTTAGAGTTAGGGTAAGTATACGATGCGAAATGAGATTAAGCAAAATGAGACGACACCCGTTGTATACTTACTTACGGTTGGCCAAAAAAATGGTACAGAAAAAAATGATGAACGACAAAACAGAGCTTGTCAAAGAAGCAAAAAACGACAAAGCAAGTCGTTGTTGTTGGTCCGCCTATCAAAAAAAGATTAGGCAAAATGG
>Ga0056128_1008417_pt1 | contig 12995 bp, 8 predicted proteins | sample WorMetLIZISLAND2_FD_71113 | JGI IMG/M metagenome (GOLD analysis project Ga0056128, IMG submission 71113) | Marine gutless worms symbiont microbial communities from Max Planck institute for Marine Microbiology, Germany - Olavius geniculatus... ...
GGTGACATCGTGGTTGTAGATATAAAACAGCACAAATCACAATTTAAAAATTCAAACATCACCATTACACAGTCAGCAAAGTTCTTCTGACATTCTGTAATGGTAATGTTTGAATTTTTAAATTGTGATTTGTGCTGTTTTATATCTACAACCACGATGTCACCCTTATCATATAAACTGAACAGTTTTTTACATAAATATTTGCAGTTTTATTGCCGTTGGAAGTAATCTAAATTAGTTAATTATAGCAATGATAGAAAATGTAGAAATGTTTTTGTTCCTTGATAATAACGATTTTTCTTATATTTAACGTATGATTTTTGCGGGGGTGCGTATGTGCGCTTTTGAATAATTGCGCACTGCCCATACCACAATAAACCGATCTTGAAAACACCCCATCTGATGCAAAGATCTTCGACATATCTCTTACGTAAGCTGAGTTCTAACCCATTATGTCCCAAATTTTGTTGCCATGGCAACGAGGGTTTCTCGGGGAAAAATTCGCGTAACATTATTCGATGGCCTATCCCCGAAAATCCCCTTATAGACGCAAAAATTTTGCAGATATCTCTTACATAAGCCGAGTTATAGCCAATTTTGTCCCAAATTTTGTTGCCATGGCAACGATGTTCGCTCGGGGAAAAAAATTCGGTTGGCAGCATTCGATGGCATATCCCGGAAAACCCCACAATAGACGCACAAATCTTGCAGATATCTCTTACACGGATCGAGTTATAGTAAATTTTGTCCCAAATTTCGTTGCCATGGCAACGGTGGTCGATCAGGGGTAAATATAAATGACACCGTTAAATTGACCGACCCCGAAAACCATACCCTAGAACCAAAAATTACGACTTTATTTTATACATAGCCGGAGTTATGACAATTTAAAGCATTGTCTAATTTTCCCCATAGGCGCCATTGTAATTTTTCATATTTTTGTGAAAAAATAAGTGAAAATGTTAAACTCAAATTTTGTAACCCCCAAAAGGCACTTTCTTGCGCAAAACCGCGTCATATGAGCCATCGTGCGTTAAAATCAGTTGAGTCGTTTTTCCTGTAGAGGACGGCAAGAAAAAAGGGAAGGAAAGGAAAGGCACAAAAAGTCACGCAAGCGTTATATTTCACCTATTTGTGGGGAAGCCCCCCGTAAACGGATTTTCACCAAATTTTGGACATCAGGAGATATGTTAAACATTATCATCTGTGCAAATTTTGGTGTGAAAAAAATTAAAGGCTTTGGGAAATACGAGGGGTCAAATTTTGGAGTTTCCCATTGAAATGGCTGGTCACCCTTACAACAGTGTTGCGCTAGCGCGCAGCCTGATGCAAGTTTAACAAATAAACAGTGAGTCATAATCGTAAAACCCCTAAATAAATGTCGGTGTACTAATATACTAATATAGTACTAATATAGGTCATTTGCATTAAAATTTTCGTCAATGAGCGGATAGAACGGCGGATACGAAAACGCACATAACTGACGGCAATACACTACCTTTACCTTGCAAAAACTTCGCTATTCAGACGCTATTGTCAACTCTATGCGGTTTTCATTTTATTACCAGAATTACTTCAACTCTTTTGTCATTACTAAGTTTACGTACAGTACGTGTATTTTGTACAATGAGCAGTGACAGAAAAAAAATCTGTAGAACTTTGCCCGCGCTATTCCGTGCCAAATAGCATATGAATCACAATCAGGTAATGCGTAATATTGTGCATTGCGTTGCACAAACACAGTTTGTGTGGACTGCAGGATCGAGGACAAGTTGTCTGTTCTTTTGTAAACCGAAACATAGCATGCACAAAACAGAAAACGTAGTGGACCTGAATAAAAACAAGTTTCGGTTTTCCGAAGAGGCTTTTGCAGGTCTTGATGGGCTCGAGAAGACGGTCGACGCTGATAGAACCCGAGTTCCCTGCAACCGCAGCATCAGCATCAGTAGCATGGGTGCCATCAATTCCATACAGCATCCCGCCAGCGTCACCGTGCGTCAGAACGGCGATGGCTAAACAGTCGCAATCAGAGTAGTTCTCCTTGGCAGCTGCAGCACACCACAATATACAGTTTGCAGTTATTGCGTAACTTCGCATACAGCAATCACCAACTGTATTGTATCGTCTATAATGACAGTGCATTGTACACAGTTTATATGCTTATGCAGTTCATACATTCACGGGGAAATAATAAAACAGACTCTACGTTTTGGTCATTTTTGCCAAAAAATGAATAATAAAAATTTGGCAGCAATGCAAATAAAAAACAATTAAAAAGCACGAATTACAAACACAGGATTGTGATCTTGTTACCTTGCAAAATGTCTAAGAACTGCGTATAGCGTTCCGATTTTATTGTCATTTAGATGGCTTTGATTGCACCACTTTGCAACAAATGTTTTAAAGAAATGTCTAAAAAATTCTAACTTGATGAAACTTGGAATAATGGTAGATCATGAGATAAGATGGAAATAACAATCATTTAAGCAACAAAAGTAAATAAATTTGTATGACAGACAATGTCAACAGAAAACCCGCTGAATATAAGGGTCAAAGGTGGAAAGTAAGATGGCGTAGAAACTAGGTTGTAGGAGTTGACGACGAACAAAGCACGAAATCGCGGCGGGAGCGGCCACTGCAAAACTACAAGAAGCGAAACATCGCACCAGCAGAGATGAGCTGCAGCATCTGCGCTGCGGACTGATCATTGGACACATCGACGTGGAAACCGAGCGCCTCGAAGACTTCTCGCAGCCGCCTGACGTCTTCACTGGACCCCGTCCTACTGCTGAGCGACTGAAAGTCCACGTTGTTGATGACGATCAGTCGTCCACGTCTGACCACGTAGCTCTCGTACGGGTTTACAGCCATCCTCCTGGAAGCAAAAAAAAGCACCGCTTCAGTTTTAATTAATCAAAAAATAACTCTTTTTACACAAACTGCTTGGTTGCACAAACTGCTTGAGTAAATGTAGAATCTTTTTACCGTATTGCTTACTCAAGAGTGTCCGATCACACCGAGTATGAAGACTAAAAAGTGACCCCCGCCAGACGTCAGTTTGGAAGGTACAGTGGCGTTACGGTTAGACTTACTGTTCTGAAACTAAAGCCATTTACATAAAAATGCAGTGCTCGGAGTTGTTTTTCTTGAATCACACCAATGCCTATCTCTTATCACGTAGGCTACCAAAGTGAGGAGTGTGTAACAAACACAAAATTACTAAGCTCACAAAAATATCTCATTTAACTAGAAATCAGTCATAGCCCGCAGACCTCCGCCAAGGCCATGTTGTTCGCCAGGTGGCAGCACCATATTCGGTTTGGCAGCGGTTTCCCTTATGCCCCATTGAAAGCAATGTTAACGAAAATTTCAAAGCGATGCAGAATCCAGGATTCCTTACGGATCACTCCCAAAATTGAATCACTAGTAGGTTTTGCAATTTCCGACATTCCCAGAAAATTTCAGAAAGATCCGTCCATAACTTTTTGAGTTATCTTGCTAACACACAGACAGACAGACAGACAGACAAACAAAGTCTGGCAAAAACATAACCTCCTTGGCGAAAGTAACTAGGTTAGAATAATATGATTGTAATTAAATGTTACTCTGTGTAATTGCGTACTACTTTTCCGACACACGGATTATGCAGAGTTTACCTGTAAACGCAACAACCACCCACGTTATTAGTTACATTCATTAGCATGCTAATGGGAAAAAATTGACTCGCACCTGTGACCACGAAACATGCGGCACAATTTACATGATCATTATCACACCGTCTGGACACTCGCTGTATAAAAACCCTTTCGTTTATTTAGCAACACATCCGTGATAGCGAATGACAGTAGGGGCCTTAGTTAGTAGCATAAGCTGATCAGCGAAAGCGATCGTCGCAGAAATGCCATAATGCTTCTCATGTCAACGAAAAAAATAATATTCTGCAGCAATCCTGACATTTTCACGGTTTAAATATTATATAAATTCAACTATATGGATGGCACGCGACAAGGTCTCGACAGACAAGCACACGAGGAATCAAAACTCAACGATTATAGACCAACCGTATAGGCGTAGTGACTAACGTCATTCATTCACGTGAGACGGCATGAATGCAAATCTAAAGCATTAATGTGATCACTGTTTTGTCATTATAGACACATCGATCAACGTACGTGAAGCCTTGGTGTATGGCATGTGGAGCCTGGCGTTTAAGGTGAGCTATAGAAACTACACCTGAGCGTCGCCATTGACCTTCAATAGGCCATAGGCCTAGCCTAATAAGCCTAAATAAACCTATAGGCCTAGGTTATAACTTTGGGGCTTGTGCAGCTTACGTGCACTACAGGGAGGCCTATTCAGTGCATCCAGCCTATTGTTTTAGTATAATATTAGTATCGTCACTGTAATTACTAACCGCAAAAAGTTTCACGTAGACTAATGCTTCGCAAACAGCTCGACTACGCTTGCGTCACGGCAGCCGAACGGTCTGCGTTTTTTACAGTTTGTTGGATTTTCCCCCTGTCAGTGGAATTTCCTGCAAAAATTGTGAAGTCGCTGCTCGACGTTACGACGTATTGGATACTAAATAGTCATGTCGGTTTATAGTCGGACGTTATAACGAACTGTAATGCTCAATTATTTTTTTTATTTTCTTTTCTTTTTCACGTAATATAGTTTTATTGCTGTTTGTCTCTGTACATATCTGTTTGCCTGTCTATCGTGGTGCCTTATGACAAATAAAGTTTACTATAATGTGCAAATCAATGTTTTGTTCTTATACAATAAGTAAGTAATAAACGCAGATAGAAAACGCAGAAGCACAAAAGTAACAAACAGAACTGAATAAAAATTACAGGCTTTATGTCCTCATAAAATACATAAAACGTGGTTGCAATAGGCCTAGAAATAATGACAGACAAAAATTGACTTTTCCGACTAAACAAATTGCACCCATACACAAACAGCACACGGTCGGCACTTTCGGATTAGTGGTCAGTAGGCGTTAATTCACCCAGTCGTAGAAGACTAGTAGCCTTATTCTACTTGTTGCTGTTTTCCACTCTGACTGTGTAGTCGTTCACTAGTCAGTCGGTAGTAGCGAGTAATTCACGCAGGACTGGAGTAGATTACAGCCTTTCGTTCTCCGCCCACTGCTATTCTTCTTTCTTTCTTTCTTCCTTCCTTCCTCGAATTAACAACTGCGCCAGCCTCTGTACCACCGTCCAGTCAGCCGTCCAGCCGCTCCAGCGTCCAGGCCTCGCCTCGCCCGCCGCCTTCTGTTTACGTTACGTGTCATCGGCGCCGCCGCCGCCGCCGACTATTAACCTCGGCTACCGGAACTGCAACAAAACCCGTCCGCGCCTGCGCAGTCGCTCGGCTACAAAGCGCCTACCAACCGACCGCGACGGTGGCGGTGGCGGTGTGGCGGTCAGAACGTGCCGACGTGATTCAGAGAAGAAGCGTGCCGGATCGCAGGCTGCGCCAGACGTACAGTAGGCATACGTACTGGGAAGTGGAACAAATCTGTATTCTTCATCACACTGAAACACTGTTATAGTTCCGTTTCGCATTTCAACGCAATGTGAGCCCAAATGCGCCACTGCGACTCTCCTTTCAGTGTACGAAGAGCAAATTATCAACTCAAACGTTTGAGAATAATTCAGTAACATATAAGAAAAATTCCGAGAGCCGCAGACAGTGATTCTTGGTCCTGCTTTTAAAGATAATTATCCAGTCTCTACAGTTTTATTCAGCTTTTTATTTATTTTTTGTACCGTTTCGCCTTGTCAAAACAAATAAGATATTTTGTACAAAACAACTAACAAGTGCTCAATTTAATTTCAAACAGTTTACGATTAGTTTACAGTTGTCTTAATTGTAATATCTTCATTCTATTGTGGTTAACGTGAACCTGCCATCTACGTCGCAGTCGCACAGTTGTGAAAACCTAGAGGTTCAAAGACAGATTCTTGTGAAAAAAAACCGCAACACATATCAGAAATTTACGCTTATTCACTCACTGGACCGCTTGACCGGCGACGGGTCGTTGCGAACTTCTCGATCACCGGCCATGTTCCAGCCAGCATCTGCAGAGAGCCCAACGTCGACCTCCAGCTGCACGCCGGTGTCGTGGGAAATTTGTCGCACCTGGAAAATTCTTCCCACCTCCATATTGTCATAATGTAACTAACGCTAACCCTTACCATAACCCTAACCCTAAATTTAACTCTATCTTTAATCTTAACCCTAATCCGTATTGCTGCGTGTGGGAATAATTTTCCGGTGCGACAAATTTTTCACTACACCGGATCCACGAATGTCGAGGACGACCTCGCGGACGCTTCCACTCCGGCCTATCATCGGGTCGGTGACCTGCACGAATGTTGACTGTATGACCAACTTTCTAAACATTATATTTATCCTAAAAGAGACCGAACACATCTGCTTTTTATAACGCAATAAAGATAGAAATTTGATACACTAAGCTTACACAGCTAGACAGAAAAAGCAACTTACAACGCAACGTTGCAGTTTGTATTACTAGGTAAGTTTTCTTCGTTATTTTTTGTCATTTAGATTATTTTTGAAACCATTAACGATTCCAAAGGTGTGTCAGAAATTCTATATTATTACTATGCGAATGCACCATCTCGTAGTGAATAAAAAAAGTCCAGTGTGATACGCGCCATTAACCAGCGGCGAATCCAGAACTTGGGAATAGGGGGGAAGGTAGGGGATGGGGTCTAGGGAGGGCACTTTGCCCCTTCCACAGAAAATTTTTTTAAAAACATTTTAAAGCAAAAATGATACACTTTTGTGCAAAATTTTTACCATTTTAAAGATGCAATCAGTCAATAGAGGGAAGGGGCGGCCACCCCCCGCCTCGCCCCTCCCCCTTGAATCCGCCATTAGCTATAGTTTCGTTGCGTGGAGTCGGACGGAGCAGACGAAGCCAGCAGCTTAGGTTGGCGTAAGTCGGTATAACGGCTGGTGATGCGAGCTGTCAACGCGCTGGCAGCATGCAGTAGTTCACGACCGATTTACGACGTCGACGTCGGTCCGTCGGTCCGTCCGTCTGTCAGTCAGCGGCGCGTGGTTTGAAGTGGAACGCCGCCCCTCTGACTGCGTCACTCACTGCCTGGAAGAGGTCATCGCGCGCCAGTCTGAACTAGAAGAAACGTTCTGGTAATTTTCTTTAGCCCGTTAGTGACCACTGTAAATGAACTCATCTCTGTACAATAACTAGAGAAAATGTGTTAATGATCTCACTTGTTTTAGCCGTTGCAGCTGACTAATACACGAAAAACACGCTGCCGGTGTTGAGGGACACGATATTTACTAACCTATAGTCATAATTATTACTACACATGTAATTCTTTTACATTTCCTCCTTAAGTTTAGAGTTTCTTGGAAACAATGCAATGTGGCAGCGTTTTGAGACTTTGGTCACTAGTGGGTTTGATCTACAAACGGGAATCGATAGCAGATCATAAACCAGGTAAGCTGAGCTAACTGCAGACGTACTCTGAACAATTTGAGCGGCTGCCAATAAAACTTTTTTGTTCGGGGGTTCAAAACTACAGTGAAACTTATAAATTGTGCACTTCAAGTTACTTTACTTACTTACCGTACTTATTTATAAATGGCGTAAGGCGTTTAGTAATTGCATTTTAAGTACGGAAGTTAGTCTAAAATCTTATACATGGCACGACCAACTGTCAATCTATTGCCGCCATTTTGCTACATTTTCGTTTTCTCTGAGTTTGAAATGACCAGGAAAACGTATGTACGACACCATTTCGGCGTTGCAAGTTACCGCATCGCAGTCCGTATTTTGTCGTTCCGCTTGACAATTCGGCATTAATTAATAAAAAACCAAGAACTAATTATTCTATTTACAGCATTTGTTTCAAGCTGATCTTGTCTTCGCTGAGCTTAATCTGATTGTAGAGTTAGTATAAAATATAATATTATAAACATTTGTTAGCTGCCAACTTTTATGAGCAATAAACACAATCAGTACCAGTTTCTGTAAAGGATACTGTTTATAGTCTATGATATGTTTATGTATGTTCGATATCAAATCAGTTTTTGCTACTTTCTACACTTGGTTTACTTACTACAGACGCTTAACGGTAGAGAACAAAGGAATGCTTTTGTAATATATTAGCTGCACAACAAAGAAGATCTACAACTTTCTGTCGCGTGTGTCTACAGGGTGCGGCAAAAAAGTAGCCGCTAAAGTTTTTTGCTGTTTTCTCAGCAACCGTTTGAGATTTTTACGTGAAATTTCACGGTTTTATTTACTAAAACCTTTTATATTTAACTGCCAAGTAAAGTGTAATTCTGTTGAAAAACGACGAAGTTATAGATTTTGTAACATGACCGCCTACTGATTTTTAGCATTAAAAATGTTCAAGCTTTAATACTATTTATCACGTTCCTGCCGATGACGCCACAGTGACGTTTTGATAAACAGTAAGTTATTTTGTTTATAAATTATCACTTGATTATCGTTTTTAAAGCAATCGTCGGCTGCCCACCGGGTTCATCTTCCAGCAGGACGGCGCGCCAGCAAACACAGCGCGCAGCGCACGAAACGGGCTGCGGACCAACTGTCTAGATTTCATCACAAAAGACCAGTGGCCTCCAAATTTGCCGAATGTAAACCCAATGGACTATCACATGTGGGGTGCAATGTTGAAAAACAAAGCCGAAAACAAGCGCTTCAGGTTATCTGGGGCAACCTGCCACAAGGACTGATCAACAAGGCTGTGAAAGACTTATCAAAGGAAAAGACTGAAGGCTTGTGTTGGAGCTTGAAGCTGTCGGTGGACACTTCGAACATTCACATTGACAATGAAATTCTGACATCTGAATCATTAGTCAACTGTGTTGTTTCAACGATGTTATTGCATTGGTGTAGTAGCTTGAACATTTTTAATGATAAAAAATCAGTAGGCGGTCATGTTAAATAGTCTGTAACTTCGTCGTTATTTAACAGAATCGCACGTTCCTTGGAAATTAAATGTGGAAGATTTTATTCAATAAAAATTAAAAATTCCAAATTAATACTTTAAACGGTTGCTGAAAAAACAGTGAAAAACTTTAGGGGGCCACTTTTTGCAGTACCCTGTATTAACTGAGTGTTTATCGACGACTGGCCGGGTTGGCATTATCAGCTGCTGCCCTTGCTACGGGCGCTCAGTTGTGGCCCACAAAGTGTCTGCTACTGCTGCTGATGCTGCTGATGTTAAAGATGAGCACAAAGAAGATGGATTATGCTCAACTTTGACCCACTCACCACACGTCACGGACCATGCTCACCTGGGCCAGATACAGACAAAACGCCCTCCAAAAATAAAACCCACTTCTTTGTGTCATAACCTATTGTACGTTCGTGTACGTATGCTGCGTATATATATATATAGGCCTATATATTTTTCCACAAGCCTACATACGAAAAACTCAACTAGTCTTATTTTCCGTTGCATACTCTGTGCTGCCGTTCGGCGTACTAAAGATTGATCGATTGCTTGGATACTATTTCTTGTACGTAACGTAAAACGTAAACGTAACCTAAAGTCCTTCCCGAGCCTTACGGTCCATAGGGCGGCGCTGATTTCCGTTTCCTTAGCCCTTTGTCAGACACCAGTTTTTACACTGCGAGACTACGGATACGAGGCTAGTGCATCGCGCGGTGTGCCTGTTTACGCTGGTAGTCATTGCACCTACCCACGGAGGGACGGCCAGGCTGAGTTGACCTGGGTGGTTAGTCACACACCGGGAGGGTTTGCTCGCTTGCTACGGTCATTCATCCAAGTACTAAAAACCGAGCTTGGTGTTGATTAATTTCGTTGATGCGATCAACGACGTTACCAATTAAGCCAGACCACCACTGTTTCTCAGTGGAGAAAACTTCGTGTAGCGAAGGTTATGTCGCAAGGGTTTTTCGTAAGGGGTTTTAACCGTAGGGGGGTTCTGTTGTGGTGGCTAATCTGACGCTCACCTGGGCCAGCGTGGAGCAGGTACTGTATATATCTGTGTTCTCACTCGCTCATCATCAGTGCGTAACTTCCCGCAGCGATAGCACTACCCGTGCCGTAAACATTCCACTGAAGTGCTATACTTCGATGACAGCCGTCAGCTGGATACTATGGCTTATAGCTTACCTTACTTGCTGACATTTCCGTTTCCTATCCGAATAACAGATGATGCTAAAAGGGTTTCGGCCATAGATATGGTTACTGGTAGTGTTTTCGATGCAGAAACACATCGTCCTTCAGGATTTTTTTTTCTTCCAGAGAAACCAGGGCCGGATTAAAACCTGTGGGGGCTCTTGGCAGCTGTCGGTTGTGAAGGCTCTATGAAAAATACCAAAAGTAAATACCTTGACAATAAGACGCATTTACAGTCAGTGATGGACGTCAACTATAGGCCTATGTAGGCTAATTCAACAACTGTCACTAAACGCTGCTTCTTTTAAACAGAACCTAAAACCAGGGGCGTTTATCTCCCCTATCCTTGGAGCAAATTTCTCCACTTAACTGAGTAAGGTGCTAAGAACAAGGCGCCATATAGGTGTCAAAGGGGCAGGGAATGGGGAGGAGGTATCAGCCGACTAGGGAGTCTGGGGAGCGTCGTGAGATCCCTCAGCTGGGTCTGGGGCAGAGCCCCGGCAAAAACGAACTTGAACTTGGTGCATTCTGGGCGTCACAGAACACTTCTGTTTGCAAGATGTCGTAAATCATGAGAACAACGTCTTACAGAAATGCAGAATTATAATATTCAAATGCCTCAAAATTCACAAAAAAAACCTTCCCCTATTTTTTCCTGCAACATTTGCTTCAACGTTTTTTTGGTGTAGACATTCCTGCCTAAAAATTGCTGTTTCAGCGAGCGTTTTTTCTTCTAATTTGGTTATTTTTAATTCGAGCATACGAGACATTACATATTATACAGGGTGGCCCAAAAATTTCCCAACTTGTTTTTGCCAAAACTTTGTCAAATCTCCACCAAATTTAATATTTTTGGCATACGGATGGCCGAGCCGATAGAATTATGTGAGGTACACTCATGTTTCACCTTGTTTGTTTATTCCATGAAAATTGAAAACAGTTTCAACAATCATTCAGACATTTACGATATATTACTTTTAAAAACATGGAAACGTTCGCAATCACACATGGGCTTAATTTAAAATTGTTGTCAAAACGTTTTCATTATTGAAAAATGTCAGTAAAATGCCTAGATTGCACTTACAAGTTACCAAGCAGTTGTAGTTAATCATAAGTTGTTTTTATGACAAATGTGGGGCCACTGTTTTTGTGGGGCCCTGAGTTGCTGCCTATGTTGCCCATGCCTGAAACCGGCCCCGAGGAAAGCCGTTTGTATGCAATGAGAAATATAAAGGAACGGCAAAAGAACAAACTTGCGATTGAAATCGAAATGAACAATGTGAGTAGTGTTTTTTGAAAAGACAAAAAAACTATAGGCTTGCACTTTATAGGTCTAGGGTCACTTTAGTAGGCTATGCCTTTGTTATACCTACGATTACATTCATACTAGCGAAATAATTACTAATAAGTCAAATTTTGTGCAACCATTTCAGAAAAACTGTTTATAAAAGAAATTGTCTTAATGTGTGGTGCGCATGTTCAGATGGTGCCTACACGTGCAACTGTTGCACAGTCGCGCAACAGTTTTGCGCAATTTGCATAATTATGATAGCATACTTTTACGGAGGACTTGTTCCTTACCTTACCTTACCTTACCTTACCTTCGGGGTGGACAAGTTATGCACCTGTCCAGCGCTGAGGCCGTATCAGCTCCGCCCAATGCGCAGAGGTCTTGTTTCATCCAAATATAAGTTGCATGCAGGATGCGATGTAGATACATTCGAACGTCAAAATTTAGAATTACTGTAGGACCTAACCTTTATAATTTTCTTACTTTATCTGGCGAACAGCTTGTGTAGATGAGCAAGTAACTAAGTATAACGTGAAAACTGTCTTTAATAAGGTCGTTTTGCATTTTAAAAAATTCGTGCTTAATGTTTGTAATGCCATGGCTGTGATCTGTTTGCTCTTGTATAAGATGGATCCCATAGGTTGATTTATGAGAAAGTGCCGAAATGATAATTTAACGATCACATCGCTTGCAGATATTTATAAATTCGTGCGGACCAGCGCCGTTGGGCAAAATGGATTAAGCAATTCATGGGCAACCACATGAAGTTCGTTGATGGAAAAAGCCAAGATGTTTAGACAGACTTTCCGGGATGGAACTGTTTACATCTCGTCGCGGACTCGTACTATACGACTCACATCCGGCGATTCACTCACTCACTCACTGTCTGCTGTGTCACTCCGCGTCCGCCATTAGGCGCTATTTATAAACAGAAATAAGCGCAAGGATTGCCTATACGTACAAGCGTTCGGGATTGGGAGTCTCTCAGGAAGAAAAGTTCAGGTTACTCATTACGACCTATAAAGACCGCACTTGTAGACCCAAACACGTACTCACTCAATATACCGTTTAACAGAATACTGTTCAAACGAACGCGGAGTCTGTCCAATGCATCTCGATAGCTAACAGTAAAGTCCATATAAATTAAATGAGTGAGGTGTGTTGAAAAGTGGTAAAAAATAAACTTTAACTGCCGCCTCGAAAATAACGGGGTCACGACCTTGACATCTTGGGGTCACGTGACGTCATCAGTCACGTGACCATTCGACTCGCGGTGGTCGACTTCCTATGGGTGGTCCATTATAACCATGTGTTTATCTTGCACCGTTATGCAGATATAAAGCCTCAGATGTTGGACGCAGGGACGTGGACACGGAAAGAAAGAAGAAAGAAAAGAAAGAGAAAGAGAAAGGAGAGGGGAAGGTAAGGGAAAGGGAAAGTAGAAGGGGAAACGAAAAGGAAAGGGAAAGGAGAAGAGAAAGGGAAAGGCAAAGGGGAAGAAGAAGCGGAAGGGAATGGGGAAGGGA
>Ga0056128_1008418_pt1 | contig 12994 bp, 6 predicted proteins | sample WorMetLIZISLAND2_FD_71113 | JGI IMG/M metagenome (GOLD analysis project Ga0056128, IMG submission 71113) | Marine gutless worms symbiont microbial communities from Max Planck institute for Marine Microbiology, Germany - Olavius geniculatus... ...
GGGTTGGGTATGTGCCTGTATGTCTGAAACCTCATGATATTACCATGCTGTTATGCTGCATTGCCTATATGTTTGTATATCGGAGAGTGGTGACATACTTTTGTGATTTTGCGGTTCTTTTTGTGTCGTTAGCTGATTTTGTGTATAAAATTGATTTCACACCCCGTGTTAGTAATACACTGTGTCCCAAAAACAACAACAAACCAATTGTCGGATTTTGATAATATTTGGTATACCTGATACAACTTGCCATCAAATGACCATTCAGTTTCCCACCTCACCTAACGTTTGTTTCTGCACTACCTGGGGAGAACACCACCAGCAAATATCACTTTTTTATCCAATGCAATGTGATTGCTTAATTAACATAACGTTTAAAAACACATTTTGTTTACATTTCTGACACTGTGGCTGACATTTCATTCAGTTGTCCATTTTTCAACTGCCTGCAGTAAAATTGCTTTAAGTATTGGCCCATTATGTGAACACAGGCAAGGAGACGCTTTCTCCATTCACTTGACAGCAGTATCGATAACGTTTTGCTCCAGACCAATCCAGGGTCTAACAATCGCTTCTTGACTTTGCAAACATTCCTAAACTTCATCTGGTAGACGCACTGCTGCATGACAGTCAAACCTTGTAATAGACTGGCTGTTGGGGCCGACAGATTTGGATAGATGGAATTTATTGACGTTTTTTCTTTCACTTTAACACATATTATGCTTGGTCTACTTTCCCCAGGTAGTGCAAATGCAGACTTTGGGTGAGGTAGAAAGTAAAACACTTATTTTATAGCCAGTTGTGTCAGAAATATTTCTGCCAAAAATTATTACAATCTGCTAATCTTATTCAAGTTACGATCGATAATGTTGGGGATGTTTTTTCAGGTTTTCTGTTTATTTCAACACATTTCGCTTGATCTGCTTTCCCTAAGTAGTGCAGAAGCATACATTAAGTGATGTGGGAAACTGAATGGTCATTTGATGGCAAGTTGTCTCAGGAATATTGGTGCCAAAAATTATCAAAGTTTGTTAATTGGTTTTCAAGTTACAGTCGAAAATGTCAGAATGATTTTTTGGGGGACACAGGGTAGTAGTAGTAGTAGTAGTAGCAGTGTTGTTGTTGTAGCACTAGTGCAATGTAGTTTGATCATTGTCGATGTCACAGTTGATTGCATGTTAACAAATTAGTCACGTTGTTTCACAGTTGATGCTGGTAGTAGTAGTAGAAGCAGCAGCAGCATTATGATGGTGATGGCGACGATGATGCTTGATGATGCTTGATGTGTACAGACTTGAGTGCTAGTGAGCAAATCAATTGCGTTGTTTCACATCCTACGCTGCCTCTCACAATCACAGCACACGAAGACTGTCACCTCCGCTTCTTTGACAACAATTCCGGTAAGCTATCGACTGTAACTGTTTTTAGATGAATTGAACAAAGCGATTCTGCTCAGAGCCTAACCCAGATTAAATGTGACTAAAGCTGTAGCCGTACGGCTATTTTTGAAACCATAAACATTTCCAGAAATGTCTGGGAGATGTTTCTGTTTGGTCTTCAAACTGTACGACTGAAATGTTTTAAAACGTTTTTCAGATGTTTTGGATGTGCCTACATTCTACGATCCCTTGTGTGACATAAATACGACACAGTTGCGATAGACTTTTTGTTTGTGTCTTTGTTTTACACATAACTGCGGCTTGATGACTGGTTGAACAGTATAGTGTGCATCTCCAAATTGTATACAACTTCTACTGCACATAAGAAGGTTATATTCATACAGTGACGTGATTGGTTATCGGACTATTTAAATGTGAATATTTAGCTATCGGTATAGTCTGTTTCAGTTGGCCTGGGTGAGTGAGCACATCAGCACAGTGTTGAGTTGATTGACTGCATTGTATGATATATGATATAGTGAATGGTTTTCACTGGAAAACTGACAGAGAAGCTGCCAGTTTAATCTAGCACGTATTATGCTAAACAAACTAGAACTCTTTAATAATAAAAATCGAAGTAAAAGAAATGGGACAAGTTCTACTATGTAAAAAAGCAAAAAAAATCCAGAAGCGTAAGGTTATGGGAGAGATAGAAGTCTGAGATCGGTAAACTGGAAAAGGGAAGTAACAGGAAGTGAAACTGGAAAAAAAATAATGAAAAGAAAAAACTGAAACTGCTTAGATTACAGCTGAAAATTGTCGTAGCATTGTGGTTAAAATCTACTTGCTGTCATAGCGCTGTGTGCCAGTTGTTATTGATTTGTTATACAAATTTCTTTATCTATTTGTTGAATTAATGCGTAAAAGAAATAACACGCGTTAAAAAAACTTGATGCACATACGTAAATTTACTAAACTGTGAAGTAGGAGCTTTTATATTTCATTAAACTGTGGTTATTTGACGATCAAATAATATACAAGTACTTAAACATTGTTTTGTTGCCATTTCATCACCACTGTCACGGTCTTGCGACACAGCCACGAGTTCATCGGTCGTCATTCCAGTCAACCTCTCGATGTAGTCCACCTACAACTTCTGCAATGTGATGATGCGTTAATTCATGCGTTAGAAAAATAATGCAAGTGATTAACGCCACTAAAAAAATCAACATCTCAACAGCACTAATTTGTTATACTCTTTAGAGCCAGTGTTTTCGGTTGTTAGTCGGTGTTGTTCAGGACTTTGCAGTTTCAGTTTATTTGATGGATTGATTGCGGTGTGTTGTAGGAGAAATGGTGCACTCAATGGTAGCACATCAGGATGCCGTTACAAGCTTAGCCGTTGATCCCAGTGGCCTCTATCTTCTCACTGGCAGTAAGACATTTCATTCCCTCTCTTTGCTTCAGCAGCATTTCATCAAAACACTAAATCAGAATTGTTACCTATGCTGGTAATGTTGTATTTGGTGCCTCAGATTCAGTTTACCGACTTTGTGCGGTGCGTTATAAATTGATATAATTTATTATTATTAGAATTATACACGGTGTTTCATAAAAATGGATCTCTTTAGGTCTTTTCGTAATTTACTCAAATGATGATCAATTTACAGAAACTTTGTCAGTTGTAGCTGAAAAAATATTAATTTAGAGTATTTCAACAAAATATGGCAGTTGATTAAATATTCTTTATGACATAACGCTGACGTCACAGTGTGTCGTGAGTACAAGCTTGCTTGTCTCAACTGGTGCTATCAGTTGCTACCCTGCTTTGATAGTAAACTTAATCTGGTTTGCTGATGAAGAATGTTCATCTTATCAGCACTAAGCAACATGGGGGCATGAAATCAGGCATCTCGTGATCCAAAAATGCATCCATTTTGCAAGCTCCGTTTGCTAGTGCATTGTCTAGTTCGAACATGTGAAAGTCCAGCTATCCCCACAGACACGTAAATGTGATTGCTTTGCATGTTTTTTGTAGCTGCAACTGTAAAACTTCAAAAAAATTTTATGAGGGAGCCAGATTTTTTACCATCAGAACAGGGTAGCAACTGACAGCACCAGATGAGACTAGCAAGTTTGTACCCGTGACACATTATGACGTCAGCGTTACGTCACGACTAGCGAAAAACATTTAATCAACTGCCATATTTTGTTGCAATATTTTGAATTAGTATTGCTTCAGCTACAACTGATAAAAATTTTGTGTAAATAGATCATCGTTTGAGTGAATCGTGAAAGAAAGAAAAAGGGGTCATTTTTGAAACACCGTGTATAGTTAATAATTGGATTTTCATTCAAAGAATATTTGGATGGGCTGGCATGTTTCAAGAAGGGACTGTTTTGATTTCGGTGGTGATCTTGATATTTTCAATCGGTTCTGGATCATGATCCGTGATTCTTTGCAGTAGGAGACATGGTGTAAACTGAGACTGTGTTGTGCTCACCATGTGGCAGCACCGTTCTCGGCAGAGGTTTGAGAGCTCTGATCACCGATGGTTGTAATAGTCTTTTTACTTGTGAATTTTGATCCGGATCAAGTGACTGTGAAGCAGTTCTGTTACATGATCTTCTCATCAAATCTGTTGCTACACTACCTTGCAAAATTTGACTATTCATCTGTACAGCTGTATGGGCTGTCATTCAGTTCAAAAGTGAGTTGGCATAGTGAGATAGAAATGACCGGTAAAAATCTGTTTCATCTATTTATTTCATTTTTTTTTTCAAATAATGAGCGAGGCCAAGGTCACGTGACCCCTATATTGGATAAATACTAATTTGTAAAAATTTATTTGTGTTATTTTTCTTCCTTTAATTCAATTATTATTTATTTGTTAATTTTTAGTTTTTTTTGCACCGAAGGTACTCAGTTCTTTAGGGCTGAAATATAAAACTTTGAAAATTTGTGTCTGGAATGGTTATAGTGGAGTTGAAATTGGAAATTGTCTGCCGTGTTGAAATGTTGGATAGCGACAAACGCATGCTAGAACAACTTTTCTCATGTATCAGTTGTCGCCTCAGTCAAGCACATTTGTTTGTTTATTCTTATTTTATTTAATTTTTAATTATATATATATTTTTATTATTATTGTTAATTTATTTTTATTTTATAAGTCACAGAAGTTTATTTAAATGACTATTTTGTAAAAAGTCACTTTCCACACATATGGAGATCATGTCATGAATGCAGATTATGATAGATTAAAAGTGTTTGTGGCATGTTTGCTTGTGCAGGTCACGACTGTTCGATCCGGCTGTGGAACATCGAGACAAAGATCTGTGTCCAGGAACTCACCGTACATCGGAAGAAGTTTGAAGAGTCCGTCAACGATGTTGCTTTCCATCCGTCGAAGCCGTTACTTGCCAGTGCGGGAGCCGACGCGGTTGCCAAAGTTTACGTCTAATCACCACTGCAGCAGGACATTCCTAAGTCCTCTCTAGCTTCATTGTCTCGGTAGGTGGGCCAAAATACTGACACCCCTTTCCGTTTCACCTATGTTGATAGATATGTAACAGATAAATTTTAAAGCACTTCATATTTATAGGTTTCATATTTATAGGTTTGAATAACTTTACTATTTGCTGTTAATCACTTAGGGTTGAGATGTGCTCATTTATTTGAAAGCATTTTTATAAATCTTTCGGAACCCCAGTGTTTCTTTGCATGCATAGTGTGAGTCAGACGGCATTCGTCATTTGTTAGTTCGATTGTCGCAATGAAATTACAATTTGCTCGCATAAAAATAAAACTCATTTACATTGGCTGATGATGAATGCCATTTAATGAAACTGATGTGTGAGTAAACAAAAATTGTAGGGCTCTAACCGGTAAAAAAATTTTTGCCAATTAATTTCCAAAAGATTAACTAAAATTGGTCAGTTAATTTTGGTTGAGTTTCGTAGTCAGTCAGAAGACCGAAGCTGCAGAATTCAACTACTGGTTGCTGTTATCTTTTACAAACTGAGACAAAAGTGATGATGATGATGCATGATGACGCAGCGCACAAACTGTGTAATCAAAACTGACACATACAGACTGTTAAATTAACACCATAAAAGTACAAATCTTGATCGCATGTTGTATGTGAAATAAGCGTCCATCATTGTTGTCTACTGTAGTTTGCAGTTGACTACAAATGTGCAGATTAGTGACATTAGTGATGTTTTAGTCAAAATTTTAATCAATTAAAAATAAATTTTTTAATAATTTTTTAATGATTAATTGATTAATTAATCATTAATTTCTGCAGCCCTGAAGATTGCAAATATAATGCATGTAGCAAGAGAGCAAACTCAGATACCCAAAGTGTGTCACTTTTTGGCCCACCCTCTATATGCCCGCTGCTGTGTATTCGGCATTGTTTGCCTGTGCTGTTTGTTTGTATGGTGAATTTTGCCATGTGTGGATATGTCAATATCCAGCCGGGATTTTTCTGCCATTTACCATATGGTGTCCAGTACCAGATATGAAGTCTGGTGATGGATTGGGCAGTTAGTTATGATTGCTGAGTTAATATGAAAGTGACCACAAGTTACTCAGTTATATTCAGCAACTGTGGAATCATTGTTAATTTATCTAGTGCTCTGCAACAGTAGAATATGACTCAAATCAGTCAGGGAGTTTGATTGCTCCACAGATCCAACAGCCACTAACGGCCAATTTCGGGTTTTGTAACCGATGGATTAATTAAGCTGGTAACTAGCTAAAGCTGGTAACTAGCGATTAGCTGTTTTGGAGGACTAACTGACTGTCTAATGGCAGCTAGCTATAACCGACCAATTTTGGCTAGTTGGTTGTTAGCCGATGTCACAGCGGTGCTGCGCAGATTAAATGGCACACAGCCTGTAACAGAGTCTGCCCTCAGTGTTATAGTAACGAAAATTTTACTGCATATAGAATGTTTCTACTGCAGGGGACAAATTCGTTTGCCAAACTGGCAAAAGCTGGCAGCAGTCTTTAGCACTGTATTCGAAGGTGATTGTTATCAAACTGTTAGTTAAGAAAAAGTCCTGAAATACTGAATCTTTGGTGTAACGAACTTTTCTTTGCTGGACAAAAATGGACAGTATGTTGATAACGCTACATGCACAGGTCACTGTTATTTACACACGCACACCTACGTTCGTGTTGTTTGTTGGCTGGTCTGTTTTTCTCGAACTACTGCATGTTGGACTGCTTTCGGAAAGTAAACTAACATGTGTTTGCCCCCTGTCCTCCAACAGACAACATTGTCACATTGATGTCTGTTTGCAGGATAACAGGGAAGATTATTAGAACTACCATAATGTTAATTACATGTGCACGCATATAATGGAGTTCTTACAATTTTGGGCTAGGTTTTTTATATCTTGTGTTTTGTGTGTCTGGAAAGGTTACACTTTGTTTTATTATTATGTGTTTGTGTGCATTCTGCCTGGAAAGGCCATCCCCGAAATGACCTATACTGTGTCGGGTGGGACGTTAAACCCTACTCACTCATTTCATGTAGTACACGTGTATACACTTTTATTTCCATCTGACTGGCCCACTTATTTGTAGTTGCTATGACATATCTCCAAGACATAACCCAAGAGTAATTTTTCATTGTGTCACCCAAGCAGTGGCGTTAGGTCACTGAATGCAGGGTTGCTGTACATACGTGTATGCAAAAATAACAGATTGCGAACACTGTGTTATGTGTGCTGTTCAATGTTTATGCACTGTTGCTGTGGGTGTATATACATCTATGTGTGACATCTATAGTAAACTGTCTTTTTGTGATTTCACACACATCAGCACACTGAACTTCATTATTTTAATTCAATCACACAATTAGAGCCAAACAACTGTACGGTATTTTCAATTTCATGCTGTTGATATTTTTCATAAAATCAGGTGGTGTCTGCAAAACAACTTATTGTTTCACGAAAGTTGTTATTTTCCAGGAGTTTCTAGCAGTTTGATTATTTTGTGAAAAATTCCCAGCTTTCATTGTCCAGTGTATTAAAAACTAACACTGAGAATAATTATGACAGTCATACTGATTATTACGAAGTGACACTTGAAGCTCTTTTGTGTCAAACTGATCTAACTGACTGACTGAATGATTACATAGTAATTGCCTATTCATTTGTCACTAAGTGTCTCAGGAAGTACAATAAATTTTAAGTTGGAACTTTCTGTGTGGGTAGAATGTGGTGGGAATCCATACCTTGTGTTTCTGGCCAAAGCTGCATTCAGAACACTGGTCATGACAGGACTTTGCTTATTTGATAAATGTGCATAAAAATGCAGTACTTAAAAATATTTTATGTAATGTTCGTTTGTTACTTTGCTTGGAAAGGTAGTATTTTGTTAGTTTTTACTAGCATCTGAATAGGACCACTCATATTTTTGTGATTTTAAAAGAAGCTTGTTTGTTGATCTATGCATCAAAATCCTGTGGGATTTCATGTTTTTTTCTTGGTGAATTGGCTTGCTCCTCTGCATCTTGCGTCGAATGCATTGCTATTTGTTTCTGGGGTTTTGTTTAACTTTAGCTGTTGTTCATGCTGACCACTCTTTCCTTGCTGACATAACAGCACCAGTTGTGACAACAGTTTTTTCTGCTGCAGGACTTCTTGTGAACAACTTGCTAACTGTCTGACTTGTGGAAATGCAGCATAATCTACGTGTATACTTCTATTAAGAGACCAGAAGTACAGCCTGGTTGTGACATTAGTCCAGACTCGCATAGATATAACCTTCTTGACTTGAGGGTACTTATGTTACACATACAAACAGATTCTGCATTTGAAAATATTAAAAATGTCTGGATTTTTTGACATCGGCATTTTCACGTCATCTGTGGATATTTCAACAAGTTCATTGTAAGTGACGGTTATTTTCATATTCACTACTGACAGTACATCAGTTATATTTTATTCACGTTTTTACAGAAAAAATTTACAGCATTTTGTGCGTACTATAGATGTCTGCTGAAGAATAGGTACATACAACCTACTGTTTCGTCTTGCAAGTCTTAGACATAGACGCATGAGCCATAAATGGTGACACTTTTTATATAGCATCTCATCGTGTGTTCTCGGATGAAGAATCTGATTTAAAGCCGACGAGATACATTAGGAGCTACAACTGTCTGGAGTTGAAAGAGATAGCCTAAGTCTTGAGAGTATTGCGATAAGCTGGAGCAGAATCAATGTTCTTGATGTGAGAAATTAGGAGCAATCTGAAGTGCGCTATCGGCTTGTCTAGCGTGAAAGTGGTTGCAGATAGGCACAGATATGCTGTTTACCATAACAAGCACAGACAACAAGCTTCTTAGGAATGTCAACATCGATGACCTTGAACCTCCAGGCCTACGCGTCTACGAGGGGCGTTTATTGGTATAAGAACAAAAGTTGTATCATTTCTTTAAACTGTGGCGCACCTCGCTAACTGCAGTTGTCATGATTCACAGTTCCGCACACCGCCTCTGAGTATGTCAGACTGCACGCCTACGTTGAGTCAACGATAGACCCATTATTGAGTAATTACAATGTCTTTTTTGATGTTTCTCTTTTCTTTTTAGTTTTTTTTTTTTAAATCTTAGCCCTCTATATCTCCCGTAGCCATCGGTTTCTATAGTTATGTTTTACATAAAAGTACGTCAATTTCGGATTCTGTTATTTCATTTTCATTTAACATATTTTCAGAAGTTTTTTTTTTACTTTGTGTGCTAGATTAAACTGGTTGTAGCTTACCTGTTAGTTTTCCAGTGCAACTGAGTTATTATATTAGACATCATACTGTTATAATAACAGAAAGATTGCAGAAAGAAGAAGAAAAATAGGCCTAATAACAAGTGAGACAAAACATATAATGCCGAACTGCGGTGTTAAAAAAACTAGCTGATTAATTTTCGAGCATAAGACTGTTTTTTATTTCAGCGAAACGACTGTTGCACGAGATTGATACGACTGGATCTCCAGACCACAATAATGACAGTGGTCGACGTAGTGACAGAGCAGTGAATCGCTGACATATGGTCGACTGCATGATTGTATTCTCGCAAACGAAAGACATTTTGGACACTTTGAACTAGCCACGGTGTTTGAAAAACTTTTAGGGATGGCAGTGTTATTTAGAATTTTACATATCTGCAAAGACAAGGCACTACACTGCGAAACTACACTGTAGTGTATAGAGTGGATGTCGTTTGTGTGTGCAAAATTTTGTGTGACCTAGTGCAGATTGTGCTTGTTTTTGCAAAATGTTTTGGAGCAGTTTTGTGGACACAGCGTATAGGCCTACAGTGTAGCAGGATCGCCAGGTCAAAGTTCAAGGTCATCAATGTTGACAGCATTAAAAAGACTAGCCAATAGCAGAAAATAACCACTTTTACAGGGGTATCCTACATCACTTTGACGCTTGCCTGCGCAAACCTCTTTGAACTTGAGGGGTCGGCGCTTGGACTGCTAAAATCTGCGTTTAATGCTAACAATTTTTATGCAGTTGTCTTAATCTATCGCCAGCCATTTTGTCGCAAATCACTCTTGAAATGTGCGCTGCAGCCAACAATTGCGAAAAATTCACCAAAACCCTCATTCTGAAGGTTCAAGGTCACCAGTGCTTGTTATGGTAAGCAACATGTCTGTACCTATCTGCAACCGTTTTCACACTATACGAGCCCTTCTGACGCCCTCGTTCAAGGGGAACCCCCTCACCCAGGGATACGAAATTTCGTCACAATAAACTAAAGTTCTTATGGCAGTCCACAATGATTTGTAAATTCGTGATTCTAGCTTGCTCGTTTTGACACAATATCGCAGTGTGACGGACGGACGGGCGGACAGATGGACGGACACCTTGACGATGGCTATGACACGCGAAGTATTTTGTTGTCGCGCGCAAAAATCGACAAAGTTACAACCGAATGCTGTACAATTCGTTGTTTTAAATGTCCACAACAAATCGAAATAGTGGAATGTGTCATTCTGCAGCAATCTGAATAGTCATTTTTCTCTGTGACGCAACTTGTATGTCAGTCAGTCAGACAGTTACTGGCCTAACTGTGCATCACTAGGCCCAAGCTTGCTCTAAGTCATGACATCCATCTGAAAGCTGCCGTCGCCTGACTCGGATGGGTTCTTAACACAGAACCAGTTCTTTCAGGATGCGTCTGACCGGATCAAACTTCGTAGCATAGATAAAGGGATTGGCGCATATATAGAGAAATTATTCTGATCACGCAATTCCGTGCCACTGACACAAATTCGTGCAAATCTGGTGTTTGCGATATAGCTGACAGTGGCGCAGATGTAGAGAAATGCTACAAACAGCGCTACGTAGTAGCCGCGATCCAGAAGCGACAAATTCAGGTGTAAGCTCATCAATAGGAAATATATATTCTCTGGCAGCCAAGCGACAGCATAGAATGCGCAGACAAGCGCCATCGTCTTGAAGACGTTCAGCTGAATAAGATTCGACTTCATCTGAGAAGCACTGTAGCTGGCCATCAGGTGCGCCTGACGACGGACTACCAACAGGATCTTCCCATAGCAGAAAATGAAGATTAACAAAACGATGACGTAAGCTGAGATGAAGTAAAAGATGCCGTAAGCCATTCCCGCCTCCGGACTTTCCCAGATGACGAAACCGAAGCAGGCGCCGTTTATGATGGCGCTCGATTCAAAGCCGACGACCATCATGTGAACGAATGAGCCGATCCACGCGAATGCAGCTGCGGCGTGTGTCATCCACCTGCGCAGGTGTTTCTTGCTCCAGATAGAATAGACAACTTTCAGGTAGCGCTCAATGGCGATGAGTGTAAGATTGATGAAGGAACCGTAAACTCCACACCAAAGAAGGTTTTCATTCAGTACAAGCTTGCAGAGCCAATAGCCCAGTGATTCACTGAGGTCCATGTTGCAAAGCTTCAATCCGTACGTTATGATCAGAAACAGACAGCTATAGAGATCAAGGAGATTCTGGTTGACGATCAACTCATGCTTCTTGTGTTGTTTTGACGCCACCAGCGCGTAGAGGATAAGTCCATTGGCCGCGGTACCTATAACTCCGATGACTAAAACAAAGCACTCGAAATAGAAAGCAGCCCCACGTGATGACGATGACGTCACATCAGTTTCACCTGTAAAAGTCTGAGTCATCATATCACCTTGATGCGTTGCCATGACGACGGACAGATGCGACACGCTTGAAGTTTCTTCGCTTATCTTTTCTCACACGCCTGTTACATTACAAATACTACAACATTAAAATCATACTAATTCTACTTTTGTGTAGAATGTGAAAGTGAACATTTTCTCGGAACCCCAGACGTAAGTTTGCATCGCTTTCTGTCTCTTATGCTGTTCACCTAATTTTTAAACGAATGCTTCAACCTTTACAGTCGTTATTGACAGAATAACAGACACAACGCTGTTAAATACAAACGCACGATGAACATTAACATATAAGTTATAGAAATAGAAGTCAAAAAGCTAAAAAAAAAGCCATTCTACTCTATATAACGCTACATAAAATTACACTCGTCAATGCTGGTATGCCTAATTTAATTTTGGATGGAAGCTCGTAATTTTGTACACGGCACGGATGAGATTACTACTATACGCTCAGTTGGTAACAGTCGACGAAGCGGACGAGTGTTTATTTGATGGAGCAGTTGTTCATCAGTTCACAGAAAGCAGCCACAGTGGGTGGATAATCATTAGATTTGCCTTCAGTCTAAGCCTATTACTCTCGCAAGCAACTAGCAAAGCCCCACCAAGCAGAGGAGGCAACCAAGGCATAGAGCAATTTTGCAAGAGAGGTTGACCGGAAGACCTGTAAGCGAGTGCGAGAGCGAACGGTAGCAAGCGAGAAACGGGACGAGCGAGAGCGAGCGAGATTTTTCCCGTGAGCGAGCGACAATACATACGAGCGAGTCGAAGCGAGCGAAATTTAAAACGGCACATGATTTTCACGCGCGACAGCATGTAATGCTTCAGGCATCTTAGCTATCGTCGAAGCGTCTGTCTGTCTGCCTGTCTGTCCGTCCGTCACACTCTGCGATTGTCTCAAAACGGTGCAAGCTAAAATCACAAAAATTTTTATTGTTGTCTGCCACAAATTAGCCTCTACTTCCAAGATCCGTAAAGTTTTTCCAGAAATTCGACTAGGGTTACCCAGATCCAGGGCGCTAAATGTAAAGGAAACGAAACATTGGCGATTTTGAGCCAAATATAAGTCGCCTTATTTCAGTGATCAACAGTAAACACGGACCCATCTTGCACACCGTTTCTAAGAAGTCCCATAAGCCCTTTCGATTTACACCAAAATCAACGACCTTGAACGACTTTAAAGCCCGAAAATAGGAAGTTTAAAGTCAATTGTTTTCCATGCCTATAAGTTGACTCGTGGGTTTGCTAGTCAGAAATTAACTTAAACTATCGGGTTAGCCTCGCGCACATTGTTCCAAACTTCCAAGCCAAATTCTGGCGTGAAACAACGCACCACAACTTCCACAAGTTAATTCGGATAACTCTAACCCGAGCATGGAACATTCGACTTTTTGTGATTTTCTGCTTTTTTAGGTTGC
>Ga0056128_1008419_pt1 | contig 12994 bp, 8 predicted proteins | sample WorMetLIZISLAND2_FD_71113 | JGI IMG/M metagenome (GOLD analysis project Ga0056128, IMG submission 71113) | Marine gutless worms symbiont microbial communities from Max Planck institute for Marine Microbiology, Germany - Olavius geniculatus... ...
AGGTGGGAAACTAAATGGTCGTTTGATGGCAAGTTGTGTCGGGAATTTTTGTGCCAAAAATTATCAAAATCCGATAATTGGTTTACACGTTACAGTCGAAAATGTCGGGGATGTTTTTTTTGGGACACAGTGTACTTTTGTTTACAGTGTAAAATGCAAATGGGGTTTTCAATAAAGAGTTTTCCCAGATAAAAAGCATATGCTGAAAGGGTGTAAAATTCCTCAGCATTTCTTGTTTTTTTCAAACAAGCAATCATCGTGCATATATTAGCAAAACTGTTCTGAAAGATCACGGTTGCTTTGGCACAATCTGCTGTTGGTTCAATAATGGTGAGCTTTTGGTCAAGTTATGTACGCTGAGCGCAATGTCAGACACGATGTGCAGTAAACCAGTGAAACTCGACTGCAACTGTTCTGCAACATGTTGCAATGTCGTGGGATCACAACTGTTGTAACTGACTGCATGTTGAAGTCTACGAAACACGTCAAGGCACTGACAGCTAAAACAACAGACGACAGTCAGTATTAACAATTACAGACTCTGTGATATCAAGGCAAAGAGGGCAACTGGGACTAATCCCCCTCGGCCATCAAATTTTAGCCTTCAGAAAATTCCCTCCTTGTTGGCAGTTTCTTTCCAGTATTACAATATCTAGCCCATTTTGGGAAAATTTAGGAGCAGAGTTGATTTTTTGGGAGCACATATAATATCCACTCCACACTGTGGACTGCCACCTTGATGTGGTGTTTAGTGCTCAAAAACCCAAATAATGATAAATCTGAAGTAAAAGAGTCAACCAAGATGGTGGTGGTGGCCTGGCGTAACGGTAACGCGTTTCATTCGATCAACGGAGTTACTCTACGCCGGGCCAGGTTAGTACTTGGATGGGCGACTGCCTGCGGGCAGGTAAACCATCTCGGTATGCAACCAGCTGCCTAGGCCAACTCAGCCTTCCGTCCTTCCGGGGTAGGTAAATCGAGTACCAGCCTATCTGGCTGGGGTTAAGATGGGGTGCGTTCACCTGTGTCGGGTGGCAGGTAACACTGTGGGATCCTATACGACAAGTGGCGCTCCGTAGTTCTGTGAGGGGTTAGCTCCAACTTTTGCCTACCTTTGAGAGCAGATCATATGGTGAGTACAACCATACTACACATCACCAGTGCTAAGTACTGGCGATTTTTCAACTTCGCAGCTGTCTACGACTTCACACTCTATTCCGACAGATGCTATTCCAACTAAAATTCACGTTGATAGATGCATCATTACGCTTTACATTCACATTCACCAGATGGCAACAATTTTACGTGTAATGTAGTACGATTTTGTGCCTAATATTAAAATGATGGTTTCTGCTTACAGTTATGGTTAAAATAAGGGTTAGGGTTAGCATTTTTCAAAGATTTATGTGACAATAATGCACACCTTAATTAGGGTACAATATAGGTAATAAGTTTGACAGAGGTGCATGTAACTACAAAAATTGCCAACGGCTGCCCGTGACGGTCTATTTAGTAGACCTGAGGAGCTAGTTGGTCAACTGGCGATCCGTGAAGCTACAACCGAGGTCTTCAGTCGCTCGGCTGTCATAATAGCGACAGCCGACAAGGAACACGGACGATGTCAGAATAGCGACTGTCGGAAGAGCGTCTGTTGGAATAGAGTACAGTACCATTCACAACCAGTTACTGTGACCTTCAGTTATATCCATGTTGCACATTTGAGCCAAAACTGATACGGGCTCAGCGCTCGGCATGTGTAACAGCCTGCTTGGCGCCCGCCCCGAAGCTAAGGTAAGGTAAGGTAACCTCTTCCCTTGGAAATTTGCAGTTTTTTGTCCAAAAATTGTAACTTCCAATGCCACTTAACCAATCAACTGACAGATTCATTTATTTTACTGATCAACCGATACTTCCTACGATGGTCTGCAACCTTCTTGTGGTAGTAGACTGGTAGGGCTTAAAGCTCCGAAGACACGAAAAATTACTAAAAATTACTAAAATCTAGAGGAAAGAAGCCAACCAAGAGCAGACCAGCCTTATATGAACAGTCATCATACACGTTACCAGTGTTCATGTACCAGTTAATCTTCAGCTTTTATGCTGATTTTGGCTTCACAGCTGTGTACAGCTTTACGGACGTTTATCTACGGCTTCACAGCCATTTATCTACGACGTTACAATCGTTTCTGAGACACTTGGTTACCGTAACTTTCTGGGGATGCACACTGGGCCGAACTGATATGACCTCAGCACTGGGCAAGTGTAACAGCCTGTCCACCCCACCGGTAAGCTATAGTAAGGTGACTGATATACCTAGTAGTGTTAAGGCGGTCACGTAGCAGTGTACAGTGCTGCAGTATGTCGACTGCTGCAGTTGAAACCTGTTGCCAGGCGACACGATCTTCCATTAGACAGGCCTCAGTCACTGCACGTAGCTGTCTCTCCTGCTCTAGTTGACCTCTCAGTCTCTCTACCTCATCATTGGTAGCCTATACACCATCATATTACTACAACAATCACTACAACTACTACAACAACAACTACTACTACAACTCTGACTACTATCGCTGCACGCAGCTATCGCTCTAGCTGTAACTGAATTCTCTCCAACTCATCAATGGCAGCCTATAGATCATACTACTAAAATACTACTATAACTACTACTACTACAACTACAACTACAACAACTACAACACGACCTTCCATCAGGCAGACCACAGTCACTGCACACAACTGTCCCTCCTGCTCTAACTTAACTTGACCCCTTAATCTCTCCACTTCATCACTGGTAGCAGCTTGTGTACCATGATAATACTACGACAACGACAACAACTATGACTTCTGCTGCTGTCATTACCTACACATCGACACTACCACTAATCACAGTATTTTACATTTTGTTCAACACGCCAACATTTCAAGAGTTGTTTCCACTTTGGTCACTCATGTCCCCTGATAATAAACTTTCCGAATTTTTCAAACACCACTTATCATTCTTGTTTGCCATGCATTTATAGCGATGCTATAACAAACTAGAAAATCTGCACTGCCTTAAAAACCCCTCAATTTTTCTCGCTGACATTTGGCCTCAATTTTTTCCACGTAAGAGTTGTCCTTGCCCCAATTTTGACCTTGGTCTGCCGTGTGGTTTCAGAAAAGAAGCATAAAATAAAAAAAGAACAAAAATGTAGAAAAAGAAGGCAAAAACACAAAGCCTCCCGTTAATATGAATGGGCGGCCTAATTACTGCGAGGTGCAAAGACCTGATGGTTAAGAGCCGTGTCAGGCAGAGATGTGTTAAAAGGACCACGTCTTGCACTGTTCCACTGAGATATTGCAGTCATCATCTTACGCCTTGGACCAAACAAACTACACGCCACCACATTAACAGCATTATTAGCAGTATTATCTGTAGGGCCCACAGTTTTCCGGGGAAAATTTTGCCGAATTTCGCGGCTCACTGCGGCAAAATTGTCCAAATTCCGTAGCTTACCACGGCCTTCCGTTTGTGTGTAAACCAAGCTTTATTTTGTTAAAAAAACTTCAGTTTTTGGAGGCTGGCATGACACTCGGTTATGCTAGCAACATACAAAGAAAATTATATATCTTTGTTTCTTTTAAAAAGTGCAATTTGTCCATTAGTCGCATTGTGTTTATTTACGATTGTGCCATATTACAATGGTAATTATTAATAAGGATGCAGTTTTAGGCAGTTCAGTAAGATTTTTCTCCATGATAAAGTTAGTCTAATTACGTTATCAAGTCAACGATCGTACTAATCATCGGTCATTTCTTAATTTCTGCCAAATTCCACGCCAATGTCAAAATTCCGTGGAAAAGGGCAAATTCCTCCACTTGGCTCTAAATTCCGCGGCCCACGGAAAACTGTGGGCCCTAATTATCAGCAAAATAATCACCAATGCATATGTTACATTATTCAGTGGCATAGTCAGAAATGTGAACTGAGGGACTCATCTCCATTCCCCTCACCTTCCTTTCCTTTTCCTCACCCTTTTCCTCCTCTCTCCCCTTAGAAGCAGGACCCCCTAAATTTCAGCTCAGAGGCTGAAGAGCGCTGTAAGCTCCCAAGCAGGGTATGGGGCGGAGCCACAGTCAAAATCAAATTTGGCACATCATAGCCGTAAAATATGTGATCTGGTGGCAACAATTTTAACTATTTTTCTGAGGTCTAACTAAAGATCCGGTATCTGCTGTAGCACTGTTTACATGAGTCAGACTTGTGACCAAAAGAGCTTTAACAATCTTGAAAGTGGCAGCTGATTGGCATGAGCTAATGATACACAGCGCACTATGCAGCCATCCATTGCCCGTGACAGCAAACAATTCGACCGGCGGTTTGCAGCAAGCAGACATACCACCACCCCAATCAGCCGTCATCCTGTTGCCCATAAGCTACTACTCATTTCCCATCCCACCAAGGATTGGAGGCTGAGTTGATCTGAGCACACAATAGGCTAATGGCAATTTGGTCAAGAAATATATACGACAGCCCGTAGTACCTGATTCCAACCTCCTTCAGATCGTCCTCACTGAGAGTCAGGAACATCGGAAAATCCACATCCTGCTTTTCGAACACATCGGCGTACTTCCCCAGTCCGAGTTCCGACAGAAACTCCCGGAGACCGGAATCGGAATCAGCACCATGACAAAGCATGCCGCCACAGTCCGCAGACTGCGGCACATTCGCGACATACGTTGGAGTGAAACAACCATCGCCGTCGCTATGATTACAACTGTTAGTATCCGTGACGGCAACTGCTGGTTCGAGGCGTGGACCGTTAGTGAAGAACGGTTCTGCGAAAAGTCCAAACTGTGTACTGCTAAAAAAACTGTCGAGCGACTTCTGGCAGCTTTTGATGGTCAGAGCGCCGGAGTGAGTAAATGCACTATCATCATTATAATCATCATCATTAGCAGCAGCAGCAGCTGCAGCAGTCACTAATGCTTGGCTACCGATGCTGGTGCTTGTATCTGAATGGCAAACGTTGGCAAACGATGACTTTACATTCCTCTCATGATCGCTGCCGATGTCAACGTTTGACAGTTGCGCCAACAGTCCTAACAACACACGAAACTACAGTGTGTCTCAAAAACATCCCTAACATTTTCGACTGCAACTTAAAAAAAGATTACCAGATTTTAACTAGAAAGCGCTTGTAAGAGTGCATATCTCCATCAAGTGAAGTAATTTAAACATTAGAACCACTGCTACTACTAATACTACATTGCGACCATGAGTCTATCTGGCACCGTTATGGAGATATGGTGCCTCAAAGACATGTACACAGATACAAACACAGACACACACATGGAAACACAGAATGACTTGGCAAAGATAATAATTTTTAATAAGAATATTCCTGTGACAACCACCCAGTCAATTTTCCACCTCACCCAATGTCTGTTTTGCTTGGTCTGATTTTCCTAGAAGCAAACATTGCATGAAGTGGGAAACTAAATGGTCATTTGATGCCAAGTTTTGACAGGAATATTTGCACCAAAATGTCAAAGATGTTTTTTTGAGACACAATGTAGAAAGTCGATGCAAAAACTCAAAATTACACGACTCAATTACTCGAACTGCCCTTTTTATGACGTTTCGAAAAACATTATAACTATGTACTATAAGTTTTTGCTGCTTATAAATAAAAAGAAATGACCAGTTGCCAGAACTGCCTGAGTCACAGATAAAGCAGGCAAGTGAATGAAGTGCTTTTTAATACACAGCGTCAGCCGCTGGCTAAATCCGATACACTTGACTAATGATTATGAAGCAATACAAAGTGGGCCAAAAAATGTGCCACTTTACTTCTGTTCAAATCTTCGCCAATTACTGACCATTTTCAAAATTTTTTCACTGGCACACTCTGCGGACAATTTGCAATAACGTGTTTATTACATATCCCACCACACCATAAATGCGTCTCTACACTACCTTGTGAAATATCAATGACACATGCATTGATACTGAAAATAACAAACAAACATTTTGGTTAAATTGAAAAAAGCACTTCAGTCTAACACTGCAGTGAATGGTCTATATGAGTGACACTAAACTGTGTGGTTCTAATACAGTCTAGTGATATACGGATTATTCATCGCAATGTTGCTCTAAAGTGTTTTTTCATTTACCTAAATTTTTGTTATTATCGTTAGTTTTTGCTTACATTTATATTTCACAAGGTAGTGTAGAGATGCATAAACCATGCAGTGGGAAATATAATAATCACATTATTGCAGATTGTCTGCAGAGTGTGCCAGTGCAAGAATCTTGAAAATCGGTCAATAATTGGCAAAGATATGGACGAAAGTAAAGTGCCACGTTTTTTATGGCCCACAGTGTAGAAAAACTAAAAAAATGCCTGCGTGAAACAGTAGGTTTCAGGAAGACAATGGCAGCTGGCTAACTGAAGAGCAATAACTGTTACTGCTACGGTGCAAACCATTTAATATAACTACCTGGTAGATGACATTTGAAAAAACTCCCATTGGAAACAATTTGATTAACACGTGCAATCAGATGCCGAAGTTTTATTTGGACGCAGTTACATATTTGTCCAACTTTTTCAGTTCCACAGAGCAGTTCTGAATTCATACATACAGTCGAGTAAAAACTAGGAAAACTAAACAAGGTGCCAGATAATTACCTGACGAAGCACTCACTTACCACCAACAGAGCCTAGAGGCAGGTCGGATTTGTTTTCAATCTGGTTCATTAACCACGCAAACGCCTTTGGCCCTTCAGTAATGCTGGTTCCTAAACAACCAATCAACAACCTGAAATATTTCTAAAAAATTCCGACAACTCAATAAAAGAAATGAAAAAAAAGACAATTCAAAAAAAACAAAAAAAAAGATTTCACAGACAGCTACAACTTCATCCATTGCATAGGAGCTCATCCCGTTTGTGGCGCTAAGCAGGTGAGGATTTGACCCAAGCTAACATACCACCCAAATGGGCTGGATGGCCGGCTCTATCAACCGACTGGATCAGTCCTGGCCACAGAGCCTACTGTTACGCAGTACTCGCCGTTTCTTCGCTAGTAACCATTGCCAGTATTGACTTTGCTTACCCTCGGAAGGATGGCCAGGCTGAGCTTCGTCGAACTCAAAGACGATACCCCAGCAAATGGTCTCCCATCTAAGCACTAACTCGGCCCAATGTCAAGTAACTTCAACAATGTTACCATAAGTCTAAGACACCACCAAACAAGAGTTGTGTTTAGATGTGAAAACAACTAAAAACACATTATACCTAGCTGAGACTTGGAGGTGGATGCCATGATGTGTCTATTGAGTAGGTTAACAATCTGCGTATGTCCGTTAGCGGCTGCTTCGCTCAAAGCAGTCGCACCAGTCCTCGACTTCGCATTAACGTTTGCACCCTTCACCCACAGAACAAATCATCACACTATCAACCACTCATATATTGCATCCAAAGCTGGAAAAAAAGGTTTTTAACAAAAAATTTTTAGGCTTTAAAATTTTTAAGTTTTAAAGTTTTTAAAAAGTTCTTTTGTTTTAGAGTCCAATGAACACTGCACGCAAAATTATGACCTAGGAAAAACATCTTATATACTCTGTCTGTCACATAATCACATTGTTTTCTATAAATTATAGCAAAATAATCAGAAAGCATAATTAAAATATGAAATAACATATAATATGTAATAAATTTCACAACAAACAAAAACCAAAATATGAACTTTTGAAGTTCTAAGTTTTTTTAAAATAAAAACCTGTTTTTGGTCCAATTTTTCAGCTCTGATTGCACCAAAGGGTAGCACACATAAAATACAATAATGCAAAATAATCTAAAAAGTAAGTCGACTAATCTATAAACAATTTAAATAATTTTTAGTATGACTAGTAACACGTTTAGAACTATGTGTAGGTGTGCAGATGTGTGTTTGGTTGACGTTTCTTTTTGACTTTTTAAAAATCTGTTTCTTTGTGTGCTTGTCTTGTTACTGTTTGCAATTGTGTGTGTTTGTGGCTGCCTTTGAGGAAAAATAAAGATACCGGTATCTATAAAAAAGCAAAAAAACACACCAAAAATTTCAGAAACAAAATGGCAAAAACTTGTCACTCATAAAATTCAGGATACAATACTTATTGTTAGTCTTTTTTCTATTTTTACAGCACACTTGCCGTGAGCAAAACTGAGGCACATAATGGCAAAGAATAAACCAACTGCTTGCAATAGACAATGTCAGAAATTTCAGTCTCTTAATACACTAAAAAATCAATCAAACAAAACACATTTATATAGCACCATGTGTCACCAACAGATGAGAGTGCGTCAGACTGTCGACCAACTCATCACTCACGGAAACGTAGATTAAGCCGTCCATGCAACAACTGGCTGAAGCAAATCCATTGGCACTTTTCCAGCTCATCTATGGTGCAGGACTATCAAGCACAAACACGGAACATTGCTACAGCCCAGGCTGCATAGGCTATGATAACGATGATGACTGACTTTGTTACTAAGTGACAGAGTAAATGAACTTACATGCTGCAGGAAGAAATGCACAGTGATAGCATGACCAGCAGCCGAAGCCTCCATCAATGGAGTCAAACCTTGCACATGTTCCCTGCATTGCAATATAACACACCATCAGTAGCAGTAATAGACTAACAGTCATAATTGTACTAGTAGTCATAGCGGTAGCAGCAGCATCAGCAGCAGCAGCAGTCATAGTTGTAGTAGTCGTAGTCGTAGTAGTAGTTAGTTGTCATCATCATGGTAGTTGTAGAAGCAGAAGCTGCAGAAGCAGCAGCAGTAGTAATGAAAGTTAAAAGGTTTTAACTTTATAACTTACCTCTCTCAGAGCTATGGAGCATCACCTGCCATATGAGATCACCACTCTGCCACCTGACACAGGTGAGTGCATCCCACCCTAAACCCAGCCAAGCCAGCCAGTATGCTATTACCTATCCCAGAGAAATGAAAGACTGACCTGACCTTAGTGTTTGTTATATACCGAGATGGTTTACATGTCTGCAGACAGTCACCCATGGTCCAAGTAATAACCACATAAAAGCGACCAAACTCGGAGCCAAACTTATCACCTTTTGACTGTAAATCCGGTTATTCAACCATAATGCTATCATGCTACCTTAGTAGTAGTAGTAGTAAACTAGCAGTAGTTTATGATTAGGGCCCACAGTTTTCCACGAGCCGCGGAATTTCGAGCCGAGCCGCGAAATTTGCCCTTTTCCGCGGGATTTCGATATTGCCGCAAAATTGTGTGGAATTTTACAGAAGTTAAGGAATGATTGATGATTAAAACAACTGTCAGCTCGATAACGTAATTAAACTAACTATATCACGCAAAAAAATCAAACTGAACTGAATAAAAATGCATCGCTACTAATAATTAGCATCGTAATTACCACAATCGTAAATAAACACAATCTGACAAATTGATGCATGTACAAAAAAAGATTGATAATTTCCTTTGTATGTTGCTATCATAACTGAGCGCCATGCCAGCATCCACAAACTGAAGTTTTTTTAACAGAATAAAGCTTAGTTTATCGCACAAACGGAACGCTGCGGTAAGCTGCAGAATTTAGACAATTTTGCCGCAATGAGCCGTGGAATTTTGCAAGCTGGCCCGCGGAATTTGGCAAAATTCTCCGCAAAAAAATGTGGGCCCTATTATTATGATACATACACAGCATTAACGTCAGCTCCATGTGCCAACAAAAGCTGGACCATGTTCTGATGTCCTGAGTACGTGGCGTGAAACAGCGGAGTCCAACCTTTCTTATCTCGAGCTTCAACACTGGCACCGCGCTACACCGACAAAACATATACAACTGATATCACACATTCAACCACAACAAGAACGTTTCTGAAATTTTCCCTGAATGACAATGAGACAATGACCACTCTTTTTCCAAAAAAATTTTTCCATGACTTTTCCAAACCAAACAAATGAAAATCATAACCTATTGGAACAGCATATTTTTCCAAATACAAGAGGAATGGGGCCAACTAGGGAGTTTGGAGAGAGTTGAGCTCACCCAGTGGGGTCCGGGGTAAAGCCCCAGCTGCAAACACATTTGTAGCATATTTTGTAGTACAGAGCGGCTCTAACAGAAAGAAAAATGCCCTTTCTCTATCCTGCATTTTCAGTGAGACAACCAAAAAATCTACAACGTTGTGCTTTTTCCATGACTTTCCATGACCAGTGGTCACCCTGCCAGATAATCACTGGTGGCGTGGATTAGTGGTAATCAAATCAATCAAAAAATCAAATGTTGCTTTAATGCAACAATTGTCATAGAGCAACTGTACAATAACAGACTTAATAAAACAGTACAGTCATTAACTACTAAACTACAGTTGACTCAGCTCATACGCACGGCCTTGGGACCGCAAGCTGACTTCATTCATTCATTCATTCATTCATGTAAGCGGAGCGTGCATTTAAAGGTAGTTAGCTTATATGGTCATTGCAGTAATTTACAACATGCAGTTACAATAGGCCCTCATCCACGCCACAGAAACAGTCACCTCACTCATCTCCTTCACGGACATCAGGCCAGCATGTAGCAGCTGATGATGGTCACTCCAGTACTGTCAGTTTACATGCCGCCTGCCCGCCCGTCCGTCCATTGTCTCAATCACTCTCATGCCCCTAAACAGCAGGTGGTCTAGCACTATTGACCCGCAGACTGCGGTTTGAAGTTCATTATGATGCTGCATGCTGCTGGGGTGGGGAGATGCACAGTAGCCCACATGATGTGTGGTACTCACTAGGGGCTTAGACGTCGTCACCGGCATCCCAGTGAGCGTTAAGGGGCTTACTACAGGCAGTCTAATGTGTACTGTGTCAGCCAAATTGCTTATAACACAGTAAGTCATGGCACTAGGACCAAAAGAGCATGTGCTAATAGCCGAATCCTGCATATATGGCTGGTGCTTATAAGCGAAGCTGACTGCCGTTGACTTAGCATAAACTCAAATGGGACTAAACGCGCGTCGTGCAAATAAGCGGGGTGTGCTTATAACTGATGTGCATATAAGTGGAGCCGACTGTAATCAAAAAAAGTTTCAAAAAAGCAACAAAGTTCTCATTCTTTTCCTCCCATAGTGTAAAATCTCACACACAGACCTTGATCAACAGTTCTGCTGTCTTATCATTTCCACAACTTGTTGCGAGAGCGAGTGGAGATTGTCCTTTACTGTTGGTTGAGTTTACGGAGACCCCGGCATCCAATAGTTGCTGAACGACCAATTCATGGCCGATGTAGCTTGCATACATCAGTGGGGTCCAGCCTCCCGCGTTAGCACAATCCAAATCCTCCTTTTGGCTGTAATATATAACATACCGCAATCTTCAGCCTAAACTGCAAAAAAATCTCAATTGTCATAGCATTGATATTACAAAATTTCAATTTAAAGCATGCAGAACTCCGCCAAATGGCTGCCAACCCCATATCAAGGCAATTGGTTTGGGCCTTTGTAACTACTGAGCTCAAAAGCCGATACTCATTTTATCATCCTGCACAGGGTAGAAGGCTGAGTTAATGGCAATCATCTATCGGAATCAGCAGCGTCATCACTGTCAAAACAAGAAATTTGAGCTAATGCTCACGGGACGCGCGAAAGCCTATAGCAGTTCCTGTTTGCAAACTGTCAGTCTATCTCCAGCCATTTCGTCACGACTTTTACGGGGGTACCGCTCTTTGATGCCCTTGTGCGCAGGTTTCCTTGAACCTAAAAAATCGAGACTTGGACCGTTGAAATCTACGTTCAATGCCGAAAATTTCATATGCTGCTTGTCCATGTCTATCTCAACTGGTTTTGGCGCAATTCGCTCTTGCAATGTGTCTCGCAGACTGAAATCGCCAAAAAATCCATAAAACCCCTATTCTGGCATTCAAGGTCATTCAAGGTCATTGAATTGGACGCCAATCGAGAGCCAGTGAACGACTTCCTATTAGTGATTAATAGTAACCTAGGCTCTATCTCGCACCGTTACTGAGATACAGCGACTTATTGGCCAAAAATCGCAAGTTTTGCCCACCCCCCTCTCATTTAGCACCCTCGTTCAGAGTGACCCCCTTCGAATTTACGAACAAGTAATTTGAGCAAAGCTCATGAGACGTGCGACAGCCTTGCAGTTCCTATTCGCAGGTTGTCTTGATTTAACTCTATCCATTTTGACGCAATTCACTCTTGAAATCTACGCCGCAGCCACAAATTGCAAAAAAACACTAATACCTTTATTTTAGAAATTCAAGGTCATTCAAGGTCATCGATGTTTACACCAATAAAAGCTTGTCACTATATTGCTTGTTATGATAAGCAACATGTCTTTGCCGATCTGCAACCGTTTTCAAGCTACACGAGCCAATAGAGGTAAAATAACTACTTGTAGATTCTTAAAAATGTACATTCTATGCTAAAAAATGTCATGCGCAAAATGTCCAGGTCCATCTTCAGCCATTTCGGCGCAATTCATTTTTAAAATGTGTGTCGAAGCCAAAAATCGCAGAAAAATTCACTAAAAACCCCTATTTTTATGGTTCAAGGTCATTCAAGGTCATCGACGTTTACAGCAATAAAAAGCTTGTCACCAGTGCTTGTTATGATATGCCGCATGTCTATGCCTATCTGCAACCATTTTCACGCTACACGAGATAATTGCGGTAAAATAACCACTTTTTAGAGGGGTAGCTGTCTTTCATGCCCGCCTGCGCTGGCCTCCTTGAACCTAGGGGGTCGGGACTTGAACTGCTAAAATCTACGTTGAATGCTGAAAATTTCAAATGCAGGTTGTCTTGCTCTATCTCCAGCCATTTCGTCGCAATTCCGTGTTGAAATGTGCGCTGAATCCAAAAATTGCGAAAAATTCACTAAAAACCTCTTTTTGAGGGGTTCAAGGTCGTTCAAGGTCATTGATGTTGATAAATCCAAAAAGCCTGTCACCAGTGCTTGTTATGATAAGCAGCA
>Ga0056128_1008422_pt1 | contig 12993 bp, 2 predicted proteins | sample WorMetLIZISLAND2_FD_71113 | JGI IMG/M metagenome (GOLD analysis project Ga0056128, IMG submission 71113) | Marine gutless worms symbiont microbial communities from Max Planck institute for Marine Microbiology, Germany - Olavius geniculatus... ...
TCGGCGCTCGACCTTGCCCCCCAACTTCAACTCCTGGATCCGCCTGTGATCGATGATTTGGCGAAAAGACGATCCTGCGGCAAATTTACACTTATGATGCCGACGCGAATCAACTCAACTCAACTCAACTGCTCAGTCAGGCTAGCAAACAACGCGTGGTCTGTGCACAGCAGCGTGTCGTCACAGTGCTAATAACGTCATTGCATTGTCGCCCACAGTCACGACAGTTGCAGTTGAGTTCAGTTGCGTCGTAGGTAACCAGTTTGTGTTGCTTTTTGTGTTTTTTATTGTCGTTTCTTTTCTTTTTCTTTTTTCTGTACTTCGTGTAGGATGAAATAAAAAATATATATAAGGCCTACTTGCACAGTTGCACCGCAACAAAAGAACCCAGCCGTCGCTAGGATAGCCGATCGTACTGGTTGTCAGTAACCTTCAAAGTCATTCAATATTTTTATTTCATCTGAAAGGGTGTATGCCACTTTCTATTAGTGATTAATAATAATCTAGGCCCTATCTCGCACCGTTTAGCCACAACAGCGCGTACTGACTTTTAAGGTCATCCAAGGTCGATGATTTTCATGTCTTTTGAAAGCCAATATGCCACTTCCTATATTAGTGATTAATATTTAAAAAGTTTTCTCTACGACCTACCGTTTAGCCACAATACATCCGTTGCGGACATATATACAGACAGACAAACAGACAGACGACAACTCGTACCATAAGTTCGACCACTGCCTCCTATAGGCCATATAGACCTACTGATACAAGCGGACAGGTTGCTACGCTTCCTGTTCGCTTGATCTTTGCCATATTATCGGCCTGCGGTCTCCATTTTCGGCCCTTCGGTCCTCAGCTCGGCCTTCGGCCTCGATTTCGGCCTGTGGCCTCAATTTTCGGCTTTCGGGCCTCATCTCAGTCTGCGGCCTCGATACACAGCGCTGCATGCAGCGTACTACGCTGCAGCGTTACCGCTAGCTATAATGATGTTGATGATGCGTCACCATCGTGACGACGTCTATATGACGTCACAGATCTGCTGCGGTTTAAAAAGTGTGGCTGCAAAATTTTACCTAGCCTATGTGTAGGCCACGCACGAGACGGGTATGCGTGCAAAATTTCGCCGCCGACGTCGTGCCGTTTAGAAATTATTGGCGGTCGCAACTCTCAAATATAGTATAACTGATAGGAGGCAGTGGTTCGACTAAAAAGAATCGAGCAAGACTTCGAGCATTTTGGCATTCCAGCCATAATAAACCAGCTATGGGACAGTGAGAATCGCAGAATAAAGACGTTTTGGCAATAATATTAACACAACGACGAGCGGTTTATCGGTCACTCAAACATCGCCGTTTGACGCCGGTGACGTTGTCGTCGTCGTCGTCGAGAGATGAGTGTATCTGCGCAGACGTGGCGCCACGTAGTGACGGTGGCAGAACTCAGCAATACGTCGACACGACTCACGCAACTTGGCCTCAGGAAGCGTCAGCACCACGCGGAAATAGTTCGCATACTGGAAACACTGCAAGAGCAGACATAAAATTTAAAATTATCGTCCGCATCAGCAGAAAACTTGTAGTCACAAGTCCTGAAAGTCAAGTCCGCAAGTCCAAGTCCAAGTTCTGGATAACATAGGGTAATCAGTGACGGATTAAGGTGGGTGCCACAGCATTGGGCCCATTCGTGAAACAGACACCCGATCGTAGAGTGGACGAAATTTTTTTTCAACAGACTGAGATAACCTCGCCCAAATCAGCAAATAATTATGTTTCTTATAAATGTTGTTCAGTGATAAAAATCTAATTTAAAACATTCAATTCAGCGTAGGTCTGCGTGATCCTATCAGATCCTAGATTTCAAGTCCAAGTCGAAGTCCACCGAACATGGAAAGTCTACAATTGTAAGGGACGCGAGTTTGATATTTCGCGACAAGTGACATTTGTGACATAACTTAAAGTCTAATTTCCAATTTATAAGGCCCACACGGAGAAGCTATCTCAGCTATCTCAGACATGACTACCTCAAAGTTTTGAACGGACATAGAGCCTAAATGGGTTTTTGTCCCACAAGTAGAAAAATGGTGACTTGAAATAATTGAAATAATCATTTTCCGAATCATCGTATCATTAGTTTAGTTATCAGATCAACTAGAGATCTACCAGTAGGCCTATGTAACTTCCTTTGAGAAACAAAATACGTTTTTTAGCGTCATAATAAAAAAGATTGTGCACTGGAGTCGTTTGCGGCTTTTTAGGTTACATCGCAGTCCCAGCCCTGCAAGCTTTTTTTCCAAACCCCACCCCGTGACTTTTCTTCATCCCCCAATATATGTTGCATACAGATCGAAGCCGGTCGCGTGAATGAAGCAGACTGGTGCTGTTCGACAGAGCAGAGAAGAGGAGGCATTATTTCTCGAAAACCGAAAATGAAGGAATGTAAGAAATTATTAGGCCTAATGCCCTTTCCTTTCTTTTACCTTCCCTTTCCCCCTCTCTCTATAAAAGTGCGCCCCATGAAATCCAACTGGGGGTCTGAGGGAGCGCTGTAAGCTTCACCCAGCAGGGCCTGCAGTAGCAAAGCCCCAGTCGAAATCGAATTTGATGCATTTTAGCCTTTCCTGAAAATCAACTGACCAAAACTACTATGAGAAACACACAGCACGCACGATACAGCGTCATGTGAATGCTGTATCGCACGTGTTGCGTGTTTGATATAACTCCCTGTGGCTCGGTGAGATTCTGATTGGGGGTGGAGTGTGGTCCCACAGCAAAAAAATGTTGAGAGTGTTTGGACTGTATAGAAATATCGCTGGACGTGAGCTGACCTGCGCCGGAAGACAGAAGACCGACTCTTCGCTGACAAGATGTTGTGTAAAATCGACGTCGCTGTGAAACTCCGGAAAACACTCGATCTCAATACCAACCTATCAGCACACATACACGCCTACATAGTTACATACCGGTACCGCTCTCTTGCAGGTGCACACAGTAAACATCTACTGGGTGGTCTATGGCAGGACGGGTTGGAGGCAGCATTTTCAATGCCATTTAAGGCCGAAGTCTAGACAATTGAGAAAGCAGCGCAAGTAAGTTATGTAAGTACAACAGTTGTGCGTCAAAACCAGCTTAATTTTATTGAAACCGTAATAAACCATAAAATGTTCCGACTAATGTTATAGTTTCAATGTTTCAACTTCAAGAATAGTGACTGTAAGTGCCAAGGTGTGGAGGCCAAGGCCACGATTTTTATCCTGGAGCTGTCTTCGCGACAGTTTTCGAGCACCCCTACCTTGATAAGTCCGAAGTTTTGTATTTGGCAGATATAGCATGTTCAGCCGAACAGGGCCCGATAAAAAAGGGTCCCGAGGCCAAAGGATATTGGACAACAGCACAGTATTTTCTGGCACGTGAAGGTTTTTATAACGTGTTGCAGCATTTAAAAGTTCACTTGGCTTCCATATTCGGAATTAGAGATCGGGTAGGCCTAATAGGCGCGATAAAAAATTGCGTGCAGTTACAACGCTGAATAATTATGTTACTGTACGTTATTGTACATTAATATTAAAGAATTCATGCGAGGGCGGAAGGACCCCATATTTCTATAAAACAAGGCGTAATCGAGTTTAAAGTTTGTAGAGGACAGTTTGATTCTCCGGGCGTAAATGGACATGAAAGCTGTCCAGTGATTTCAGTATGTCTCGCTGCCGATACATATGCCATTCCCGCGTTTCTCAATCCTGCGTTTTCCATTTCCGCGTTTTTAGTCGCCCCACGTTTTTTTGTAAGTCATCTCGAAAGCTGCCCTAAGTTTTTTCGCAAGTTATTCCGACATTTTTCTGGGAATTTGTGTAAATCGTCAGACTTTTCCTAGATGTAGTCAGTTCAAAGACTTATAATAAGTCTACAAGTCCTATCAGCTGTTGGAGTCGAAAAGTTACCTGCATGGAGCTCTGTGATAACCTACGTGTGTCAGAAATAGGTGCAGCTGCACCTGGCGAGTTGCCTGGTGAGTTATATTTCCTATAGGAACGACCTAAGAAGTAGGCCATTGTAGTAAATTTGCCTCCGGCTTACCATCATGTACATTGCGCCGGCCGGCATAACTGGCTTCAAACCTTTGATGTCGTTCATTGCGGCGTAGAACAATTCAGCGTTCCTCTGTATATACACAAAGTACCGTTCAATGATCGTAATTACTATAAATAATAATTAAGGCGCGTACAGAGCGACGTGACTGAACTGAAATGAACCGAAGCGGTTTAGTTTTGATGAACTGACAAATGGGCAAGCAGTAATGCATTACAGTAGGCACTGTCTAACGGCGTCGGTGACTACGTGACTATGCGCACGTACGCATCAACCAATGACCTGCCCTGATTGCCCATTGGTCAGTTCGTCAAAAATTAAACGGTGTCAGTTCAGTCGCTCCGCACGCGCCTTAAAAGATACGATAGCATCTATACACTTTGAACGTGAATAAAGAGGAAAATGCAGAGTAAAAACGACAGACAAGAAAATATTATAGAAACACAAAGCATATAAGTATTTAGTTTAATTAGCAGGTGCGCCAGCATAATATCCACGGATATATCCACGGCCTAAATCTCATATCCACACATGGATATATCCATGGATATATCCATGGATATCTATATCCACGGCAAGCCTGTAAATTAGTTAATTTAAAATTTTCATGTGTAGGCTTATGTATTTTGCTAAAAAAAACTGTGTTTTGTTATTTTTTTCCGGGCGTAAAAAGCCAGCGACTGACAGAACGTCGGCGTCGGTCGCAGCCACAATTATTTCTGGAAAAAAATTAATTAAGGGCCCTGAAACTAGAGTCCTTCAGGAAGTTGACAGTGACGATTTCGTGGTTCTGGCGCCGTGTTGACACAGCACCAGGGTGTGGCACTGACAGAAGACAAACATGCAGGCAGACGGACATACGGACAACATTGCGATAGCCAAGACAGAGCTAGCAAGACATAGGCCTATAATACTATGCCGACGTCGGATAAAAATGAATTTTAACTAGAAGGCGCTCCTAAGAGTGCATATCTCCGCCAAGTGAAGTAATTTAAACATTACAACAACAACTACTACTATTACTACTACATTGTGACCATGCGTCTATCTGGCACCGTTATGGAGATATAGCGCCTCAAAGATAATGTGGTCGCGACCTTGATTTTTCGGGGTCACGTGACGTCATCGGTCACGTTACCATTCGACTCGCGGTGGTCGACTTCTTATGGGTGGTCCATTGCGACCATGTGTCTATTTGGCACCGTCACGGAGATATGGCGCCTCATAGATTCAAGGATATGTACACAGACGGACACAACACGGAACGACGGACACACGGACAGAACGACCAATCTCATAATCTCCTCCAATTTTCACTTCGTTCACACTTGGCTGAAATAAAAATCCGCTCTGTTCCTATTTTTTCGCCAACTGCAACGAAAGCACAGAATATTTTAGGCCTTACCTGAATGAGTGAGATGGCAGTGTCGAAGAAGTGACCAGGCGTATTGGTGAGTATCGTTTTAACAGCGCCCTGGATGATCGTGTTCGGTCCCAGAATTCGTTGCGACAACATCGTCAGGCCGTGTCGCACCTGGACGTATGTCAGCAGTACAACAGCGAAAAGTGTGTACATGTAATCTAATGGGCGCACCCCACTGAGCTCAGTTTGCAATAAGCACGTATGTGGTCTCGGTCTTGGCATCTCGGCCTCAAGACCGTCTCGAAGCGTACTAACGTCTCGTCTCGGTTTCGTCTCAGGCAAAACGCTCGACGTCTCCGTCTCAGTCTCGACTTGAAACTGATCTCGTGCACATCCCTGGCAATATGTCAGGCGGACGAGGCGTTAAAGGCGAAGAGAATCAAGACATCAATAACAGGGGACTCCGAGCTCTTGAGGGTCCCCGGACTAAGCGTCACAGAAAATAAGGCAAGAAGATACTTGCTGAAAAACTAACAGTAAAGTGCGTGATTTTTGACGCTCGAGATAAAAAGCATCACAGTTAACTCTTGACGGTTTTACTCCAGACTCCTTTGGGTAGCTTACAACGTTCTCTCAAGCCCAAAACTGACGAAGAGGCCAGAGCTTGGAGCCCCTTCCCCAAAACCTACTCTCGATCTCAGCCCTTTTGGCTTCAAGTTCAAGTTTTGGCCAGCCCTTGCAACTGAAGGCCCCTAACTTATACTGTTGAACTGTGGCCTCCCGAGACTTTGCTAGATGTCAATGGCAGTGACATTCTTTATTCTACACGGTGTTTCATAAAAAGAACCCCTTTTTGTTTTTTTCATAATTCACTCAAATGATGACCAATTAACACAAACTTTGTATCAGTTGTAGCGGAAAAAATATTAATTCAAAGTATTGTAACAAAATATGGCAGTTGATTAAATATTCTTTGCTAGTTCTGACGTAATGCTGACGTCATAATGTGTCATGGGTACAAACTGGATAGTCTCAACTTGTGCTGTCAGTTGCTACCCTGCTCCAATGGTAAAAAATCTGGTCCATTCATGACAAATTGTTGAAGTTTTACAGTTACAGTTACAAAAAGATGCAAAGCGATGGCATTTACGCGTCTTTGGGGATAGTTGGACTTTTACGCGTTCGAGCAAGACAGTGCACTAGCACACCGAGCTTGCAAAATGGTTGCATTTTTGGATCCCAAGACGCCTGATTTCATGTCCCCATGTTGCTTAGTGCTGACACAATAAACATTTTTCATTAGCGAACCAGATTAAGCTCACCATCGAAGCAGGGTAGCAACTGACAGCACCAGTTGAGACTATTCAGTTTGTACCCGTGACACATTATGACGTCAGCATTACGTCAGGACTAGCAAAGAATATTTAATCAATTGCCATTTTTGTTGCAATATTTTGAATTAGTATTTCTTTAGCTACAACTTTTACAAATGTTGTGTAAATTGATTATTATTTGAGTGAATTATAAAAAAAACAAAAAGGGGTCCTTTTCATGAAACACCATGTATTACACAAACTTTTAGGCGTCCGTGCGGGACCGACAGCCGGACCGACAAACAGACGGCCGTGTAATAAACAAAACACACATTATTAACTCTCGACCGATGCCAGTATATAAAAGACAGTAAGTTGTAATTAAAAAACCTCGTGGAAAGCGTTGTGTCTGTCATGTATCATGATCCATCCTACTCGCCAGCCAGGAACAAGGTATCTATACATTATCACAGCGCTACCGTCACATGATAGGTAACACCACCGTGTACATCTACACGTGTCAAACGCTATGATCGACATGCTGTGAGTAGCTGAAAATATAGCCTACTTTTACGTCTTATTTTTTTGTAACAAAACTAACACAACTAACAACGTGTAAACATATTCAGAGCACTTACTCATATCGTACTAGCTCGAAGTCATGAGAAAGCCATCTCAGAGCTACGGAGCATTACCTGCTAACTGACACCGGTGAACGCGCCACGCCATAACCCCATACAGGCCGGTACTCGATTTACCTACCATGGAGGGACGAAAAGCTGAGTTGCCTTTGGTGTTGTTTATATATAGCATACGGATATGGTTTACCTCTCCACAGACAGTCATTCATCAAGGTACTAACCATTTGACAACGACCCAACCGGGAGTTGAACCAATGACCTTGTGATCGCGAGTCTGACGTCTTAATCGTTACACAACCAAGCTGTGTCGTGACTATCGCACTCACCGTAGCATTTAAACATATGGACTTTGCAAACGTAATCAGGTTTGACTTACGTCAGTTATTACGGAAACTTAATTTTTAAAATCAGTTAATATTTGTTAAAATTTTATAAGTATTCTTAAAAGCTTGTTTTTATGAATTACTCGGTAACTAAAAATGTAAACACCCTTACATTCCTTCCCAAAAAAACAAACTTACTTTTTCGACAGACCTCCGCATGTCAATATTGGAACTTCAGTAGTCAGCGAAGATATTGGTACAAACTGATTTTCTGGAAATACCTGAAACATAAAAAGTTATAGACTCGATAAGTTCCTTTATGTCCAAGATAGATAATTCTAATCTCCTAAAATTAAACATAATTTTCTGCTTAATTCAGAGTACGTTTAGAATTGCCCTAATTACATAATTATTTTCTTTGATTTGATTGGTGCTTAGCACAGACCTAGTTGTCCGTCTATGTCGAATGAATCACTTTTTGTCAAACACGTTCATACAACACTAACATTCAGTAGGCTACAATTTAAAGTAACCTATAAATAGGCCCTACTTGAAACTCTGAAGTATCAGCAGGGCATCAGCACACCATAAATAGCATTAAAAAATAAACAAACGACCCACCCACTACGTTTCTCCAGCAGCTTTGGAAAAACTTGTGGGCTCTACGAGTTTCTGTGCCCAAAAGGTCCCGGCACAAATGGAAAGGCGACGACTGATTGCAAGAAACAACTTTCCTATTCCAGTGCTTGCTTGTTGCCATCCAACGTTTCAACGCGGCTTGCCTAGTTGACACGTTCCCAGTTTTCGAGTCCGCTCTGTGACCATTCCAGGCACGAATTTTCCTAGCTTAATATTTTAGCCCAAGAAAACTGAGTATCTAATCAGGCGCTAAAAATGGATAGAATAAATAAGCAAATGCGACGGGCGGGTGACTGACGTACGATGTCGGCGTAGATTTCGTCTGCAATGATCGGCAGTCGAAGTCTCTCGGTGACACGTAGGATGTCGCGCAGGTGACGCCGCGAGTACACCGAGCCGCACGGGTTGGACGGGTTGTTGATGATCACGCAGGACGTGTCGTCGTCCGCCTGGGAGGCGAGGTCCTCTAAGTCCACCTCCCACCCTCGCTCAGGCTGCACCACATCACAATCTACATCGCTACTTTAAACTCTACACTTTAAAGTCGTGCTGACACTGTTATAAGAGCGATGAACGTTAAGTATAAAATGTCATTTGGAGGGGGTCCTGTAACTCTGACACCCCTTAACCGATTTCCATAAAACTTGGCATCAGTGATCACATCGCCGACCTGACCCCACACGCAAAATTTGGTTACAATCGGTTCAAAGGCGGCGTAACTGCGCATGCGCGAAATTCACCGTTAGGCGTCTATTTTTTTTCCTTTTTTACGCGCGAAAGCAGCTACTGCTTTCAGCTCGTCTTAGCCATCGCAATTCTGTCTGTCTGTCTGTCCGTCCGTCTGTCCGTCACACGGGTGGATCAGCCAAAAACGGTGCAAGCTAGGATTACCAAAAACTTCACCTCGACTGCCTGGAAAACTCTAGTTTCAGGAACCGTAAAGCTTTTCCATAAATTCGAAAGGGGTCACCCCGAACGAGGGCGCTAAATGAGAGGGGGTAAAAAAAATTTCCGACTTTTAGTCAGTAAGTCGCTGTATCTCAATAACGGTGCGAGATAGGGCCTAGATTACTATTAATCACTAACAGGAAGTCGTACACTGGCTCTCGAGTGCCACCGAATTCAATGACCTTGAATGACCTTAAACGTTAAAATAGGGGTTTTTATAAATTTTTTGGCGATTTCAGGCTGCGAGACACATTTCAAGAGGGAATTGCGCCGAAACCAATTGAGATAGACATGGACAAGCTGCGTATGAAATTGTCAGTATTAAACGCAGATTTCAACGGTCCAAGTCTCGATTTTCTAGGTTCAAGGAAACCTGCGCACGAGGTCATCAAATTGCGGTACCCCCGTAAAAGTCGCGACGAAATGGCTGGAAATAGACTGACAGTTTGCGAAGAGGAACTGCTATAGGCTTTCGCGCGTCTCGTGAGCATTAGCTCAAATTTATTTTCTTGCGCACGGCTACAGACCAGCCGGTTGGATCGACCGACGCCGCTAATTGCTCAAACAAAGCATCCTGACGCCGGACACATTCCGTATATGTTTTCGACTTTATTTTTTAAAAATTTACCCTTTTTATGCCTCAATTTGAAAAAAAAATTGAACACTTGCATTACAGCCTATGGGGACTTCAAAGTGGCATAACTCGGTCCCCGTAAAAGACAATTGCGCATTATGTTTACCTACTCCCTATTTTCGGGGTCGGGCAATCTAATGGTGTCATTTAAATTTACCCCCTAACGACCGCTGTTGCCATAGCAACCATTCAAAAGTTGAAAATTTTGCATTACAGCCAATGGAGATTTCAAAGCAGCATAACTCGGTCCCCGTAAAAGATAACTGCACGCTGTTTGCACCTACCCCCTATTTTTGGGGCCGGGTTATCCGACGGTGTCATTTAAATTTCTCCCTGCCGACCCCCGTTGCCATGGCAACGAATTTTGAAACAAAACTGACTATAACTCGGCCTCCGTGAAAAATAATTGCACGTTGTTAGCACCTACCCCTATTTTCGGGCCCGGGATTTCCGATTGTGTCATTTAAATTTCTTCCCTGCCGACTGCCGTTGCCATGGCAACGAATTTTGAGACAAAACTGACTATAACTCGGCACCAGTGAAAGAAATTTGCGCGCTGTTTGCACCTAGCCCCCGATTTTTGGGCCCGGGCTTTCCGACAGTGTCATTTGAATAAATTTTTCCCCTGCCGACCCCTGTTGCCATGGCAAAGAATTTTGAGACAAAATTGACTATAACTCGGCCCCCGTGAAAGATAATTGCGCGCAGTTTGCACCTACTCCCTATTTCGGGATCGGGCAATCTAACAGTGTCGTTTAAATGTAGCCCCTAACGACCCCTCTTGCCATAGCAACCATTCAAAAGTTGCAAAATTTTGCATTACAGCCAATGAAGAGTTCAAAGCGGTATAACTCGGTCCCCGTAAAAGAAAATTGGGCACTGTTTGCACGTACCTCCCTATTTTTGGGCCCGGGCTTTCCGACGGTGTTATTTAAATTTGTCCCATGACGACCCCTGTTGCCATGGCAACTAACCGTTCTTATTCAAAGACAAAATTGGCTGCAGCAGACGTCATTTGACGTAGGCCTATTAAGCGTAAAAATCGGTCTAACGCACTCGCCTGTAGGCGAGTTCAAGAACCAAGAAAGTGTAGTAAATTTTGAACAGTAGGGGTTGTATATTTTACCTATATGAGGAGCAAAAACCCCTGGGCAGATTGAGCCCATTTTTGATGGTAGGGGTCCACGACACAATCACGCCATTCAAATATGGTGACGATCGGTTCAGGGGTTTTTGGTTGGCTGAGGGTCAAAGTTTGCCTTTTCCCATAGACTTTTAAGGTCGTCCTTACAACACTCACACTAGGCCCCTATTGTGTGAAGTGTGACAGTGCGTGTAATTAAGCGAGAGTTGGTGAAGTACTGTATGATCAGTGGGCCTATACGTACGATGAGGTTGTAGTATCGGACGTGGATGCCAAGTGAGACGGCCAAAGTGCGATACAGAGAGAAGCCTGGTCGAGGCAGCAGAATGTTCTGACCGCGGTTCGTCAGCACGGAGATGGCGAGGTCAGTGGCGCCTGAACATCCGCTCGCTAGCACAATATCCTGTGCATCATCGTCATCATCATCATGATCATTATATTTGTTTTCAGACAAAACAAACGAGACCACAATCAGTCACAACCGAGTCAATAGGCCTAGGCCTACAATCGGAAAGTAGCCAGAGAAGCACAGAGCTTTAACTACTGACTGGCCGCAGAGGCGTCAATAGTTTTTTTAGGTGGAGGCATAGAATTGGATGTTTTGACGGTTGGCAATTATAGGCCTAAGTCTGAGAAACAGGGTTTGGAGGAGGGAGTTAAGGACTTAAGGCAGTGATGGCTTAGACGTATTATGCTGTGAAACAATCGCCTGTCTGATCGGTAAATTTAGTCAGCTATACTGATATCCAGGTCGGTAATGCCCCATCGATAATCATTTCTGATGACAGTTTGATGATAGCAACAGACATATACTGAAAGACATTAATAAAAACACTGTTTAAACTTTTCTTTGTTTTGTATCTTATGTATCTGCATGGTCTGCTTGCCATTGTCTGTTAGTCTCTGCGTATTTACTACCGAAATATTTTGGTGAATAAAGGTTGATATAATTATATGGCTATAGGCCTATTGCTGCATGGGTCTAGCAGCCTATCGCGGTCGTAAAGAGCCTAATGCTTTAAGAGAGGGCGTCATCACTGCATGCACGCCAATCATCTATGACGTCACGTCCGATCTGTCTGTCGGCCCGCGCCATCGCGACGCCAAGCTACACGTTGCTCAACATCGCAGTCAACATCAGTAAGTTTTTCTGTGGTCAAACTACGTTCTCTTTCAGTCAAATCTCACTCGGGGACAAACATGGAACGAATAATTATTAAAGGATATATATGTGTTTACTGTTCATTATCACTATCATTAGAACATTCATTCATTCACATATTCACATATTCGTTTAAAAGCAGAATCTGACATACGCAGTAATGCTCACAATGCAAACTATGGGCCTAAAAATTAAAAGAAAGTTCATCGCCTATAACAATAAAACAATTAGTGTAAAAACAACGGTTCGCGATATCCACATCAGTTCAGATTAGTTAGACTGCTAGTAGTGAGCAGTTGGTGCGTACTGCGTAGCGTTAATACGAATATTTGTACAGCATACGAACAAGAAAGTCGTTACCATTTAGAAGTTTAGTTTTATTAATCAGAGTCATTGAGTCAAAAATGGCGAAGACGGAATATCGATACACGGAATAAGAATAAACAACCTGCGATTTGCGGATGACATAGACATAATCGCAGAAGATGAAAGCACGTTGGAAAGGACAGTTCATTCACTACATAAAAAAGCAATGAGGTATGGGCTGGTGATGAACGCCGACAAAACAAAGACGATGGTATTTGGTGATAAGCAAATATCGCTTAAGATATGCATAGATGAAATTGAGCTGGAAAATGTGGAAAAATTCACCTACCTGGGAAGCAACATGACATATGACCTGGACTGTTCAAAGGAAATAGCAGTCAGAATGGCAAAGGCAATGGCAAACCTGAAGGCCTT
>Ga0056128_1008423_pt1 | contig 12992 bp, 6 predicted proteins | sample WorMetLIZISLAND2_FD_71113 | JGI IMG/M metagenome (GOLD analysis project Ga0056128, IMG submission 71113) | Marine gutless worms symbiont microbial communities from Max Planck institute for Marine Microbiology, Germany - Olavius geniculatus... ...
GTTGCAGATAGGTACATACATGCTGCTTATCATAACAAGCACTGGTGACAGGCTTTTTAAATTTATCAACATCGATGACCTTGAATGACCTTGAACCCTAAAAATATTGATTTAACGTGAGTTTTTGGCGACTTTTGGCTGCAAAAGAGTGAATTACAACGAAATGGATTGAGATAGACAACGATTACCTGCGAACAGGAACTGCTATAGGCTTTCGCGCGTCTCGTGAGCTTTGCTCAAATTACTTGTTTTTACTAACTGGGGCTTGCAAAACGCCGCAAAAGCTGCCGATTTTTCGTAGATAAAAAAGCTAAATTTTCCATTAAGAATAATGCTGACAGCCTACTGTATAACCAGCAATTTAAATTGTACATTTTTATAAACCAGTGTTAGTCAAGACAAATAAAAATCACGCACGTAATCTCGAATACAACTAACATGAGCAATGCTCATGTGACACGTGACAGCATCGGTGCTGCCACATGGGAAATCAGTACAATATGCAATAAAATAATAATGCGTTTTAAAAGGGTACCTAAATTTGGCGACTTCGTACAGAAAACTCCTTGCACCTAGGAGATCGAAACTCGGTTAAGACAGAGGCCTACACATGTTTTATGCTAAAACTAGAAATTTGCGGCAAAGCCCAACGTGCGTCCGCCCGGCGCCTTAAGTTTGATTAGGGAAAAATTCAAGGGGGGAAGTGAAATTCCCCCCCGGTAGCAAAGTCACGACATGCACTCAGATGCATTAGCATACGAAAAACGCGCACTGTCGACCTAGGGTGGGTAAACATTAGCCGCGTGATCTCTGGAGTTATTTTGGGGGTTCGAGATCGCTCACAGTCATCGATGTTCGTACCCCAAAAAGCTCGTCAGCAGCGCTTGTTACGATGGACAGCAAGTCTGTGCCTGTATGCAACCGTTTTCACGCTAAACGAGGCAGTAGTGGTAAAATCATAAGCGGATTTAGGGGGAGCCCAAAGAGGCCATACCCCCCAAGATGCCAAAGTCGCCCTTTTTTGCCTTGCATATGAAATGCATTATAAAAATTTGTGCAGTAAAACTAATAAAAATTATACTCAATATATGCATTTTAAGGGGGTTTTCGTGTCCCAAAAAGCGTTTGCTTCCGGGCTGCGCCTTGGCGACTGGCCCCTACCCAAGAAGTTCACCTTCGTTCTCGGCTTTCGGCCTCAATTTTTGGCCCTTGGGGGCTAGTTTGCCTCTTGTTACTCCAATTTCTGGCTACGCCTACATAAGAGTAAGCAACAATAAACAATAAAAAAACCCAGAAGCGTCTACACCATGCAAATGCTCCAAGAAAAAATAGCTGAAAGGTTTTTTTGGGAAATTAAGGGGAAAGTTGAATATTATTATTGTTATGCATTTCTGATATATTTATGATATTTTGCAAGCAGAAGTGTTCTGTGATGCTTAGAACGCACAAAATTCGTTTTTCGCGGGAGCTCTGCCCCGAACCCCGCTGGGGGAGCTCACGACGCTCCCCAGACCTCTAGTCAGCTAGGAAGGGAGATACCCTCTCCCCATTCCCCACCCCGTCGACGCCTGCGGAGCCTCACCTTAAGTTAGGGGGAAACTTGCTTCAAGGACTTAGAGGGATAGACACCCTTTATCGCACGCAAGTCAATCTCCATGGCCGTCCTTGTATTCCAGGTGTATTTCTATACTGTTTTGGTCATAAAAAACGAAATTTAGCACCAAGAGTCCACGAAAATACGCCATTTTGACCCCAAAATCTCGAAAAATTCTGGGAAAGGGGCACTGCCTTCTCCCCATACCCTTCCTCCTGTGGAAAGAAGGACACCTCTCCCAACACCCCACCCGCCTTGGGCCTTCGGGGCCTCGACTCGGCTCGCGCCTTCGGCGCTCGACCTTGGCCCCCAACTTCAACTCCTGGATCCCCCTATGGGTAGAATAACGACTTTTTAAGGGTAGTAGCCCCTTTTGATGTCTTCGTTTAAGAGAAATCTCCTCATTTAGCAACAAGAAATGTTGTCACAAAAACTAGAGTTTTGTGGCATTTCTCGGTAAAGATTTTGTGATCCTGACTTGCATCGTTTTGATAGAATCGCACAATGTGATGAACGAAACACAGACACACAGACCCCTCTACGATAATAAATAACACGTGCTTAGCACTATGCTGTCGCAAATAAACAAACTGATAGAAAGCGGTAGGCCTACCAATCAACTTGGCCGTTTATTGTCAATTATAAGTGTTTAGTCTTCTAGAGCAAAAAGACGATTAGTCCATGGACCGTTAAAAGATTGATAGAAATAGTGCTGAAACAAAAAGTCTCAACTAAACGCACCGTTTTTCCAGCAGATGTACGGAAGAAAGCGTCCACTCCGAGTCTTTCGGAAACAGAAGCCTTGATGTCGTCCTCTCTTGTCAGGTGTCGTCTCGCCTGTCAATAACTCCGGGTTGACGAGACCTTCACTCGCCAACTGCATGACAACAATGCACAGACCTATACTTCACTTTCATAAATAATATGTTTGTCAGCTAGTCGTTTAGAGATATTGCGCAAGTTAGTACAGCTATACTTTCAAACGCTCCTGACCGACAACAAAGGTTGCTTACTGAGATTTATTCATACTCTCCCGCAAAGGCAGAAGACCGGAAGTTTTCAGAACCATTCTCCCAAAACTTTTTTCTTTCAAATATGTTACAGTAAGCACCCGTTTTGGATGAAAAAGACGACACAATACGTGCACCACGTATAATAAAAACTAATTAAATGATGTTTTTTTCTCCTGGGCAGCTATGGCATTAACTAATTTGTCAATCATCCCCTTGGTGGGTTCCTTGCGCTAATCCTGTTTTTGTAATTGTCTGAATTATGCTTAGGCGATATACTATTTTATTCGTGTTATTTCAAGTGACGAATTTCAGTTATAGCATCTGTATATTTGTCACTGTCAACGAATAGTAGGCCTTATAGAACGGGCTGGGACTTAAGCGGAGTTTCCATTCAACACAACGCATGCAAAAAAGTACGTAACAAACGCAATGAGCACAATGAGCACAAGAAAAGTGCGCAACAAATTAAGCTCTCGTAGCTGACTACTGGCAAAACGCAGACAGAAGCGGTCGTTGCGTCAGGTAGGCCTACGTCAACTGCGTTACGTCCATTGCGTTGCGTACGTTGTGTAAACCCCGCTTCAGTCGTTTATGCACATAGCTTAAGCTATAGGTTTCATCAGCGTGTTCAGACAGTTGACCTCTTGCATGGATAAGTAGACGAGTTGTTTGAAGTTTTCCTCGAGGTTTCGTGTCTCTAGCCACGTGGCACGACGCGCATCGTTTCTCTCCAGTTGCGCTTCTTCCAGCTGTCCAACGTTCACACATCATAAGTCACTTTATAACAGCTTTTGTCACATCAAAAACGCATGACAGTAGCCTATATAACTGCAATAACTGCTTGGTACTATAGACCGTTATGAATGATGTGCTATTTCCTATAAATAATTTCGATCATTTAGTTACGCATGCCCGAAATAGGCCTGACAGTCTGAAAAGTGAATAAATCTTACAGAATGTATTCATAATACAAACAGGCTTGTATAGGCCTACAGAGTGCACCAAAAAACGGACAATTTTTGAGCGTTGATAACTGAGTGACGGTGAGCGGCAGAAAGGCAAGTGTATTTGAATGTACTTTGCTTAATTTGTATAAATATTTATTACCACTGCAATTGCGCTATGAAATTTGACAATAACACATAGATTTAACTCAATTTTCATTCATCATACAACGAAATAACAACAGTTATTAGCAGATACGTAATTAATTGAATTTTCAATCTACTGTGTGCATTTATTACCTCGTCTGGTGTTAAGTCTGCTGCTGGTACGGCTATTGTGGTAGGTATGAGAAAACAAAGCGCTGCCAGGAGGCTAAAGATCATCTTCCACGTTCTAAGCTCCATCCCACGCATTAAGCACGCCTGGATGACGACGCTCGGTCCACTGCCGCCTGACGGTCGACACCTGAATGTGACGACAAAATAATCACAACAAATATCTATCATCAACGACAACAGCAGCAGCAACGTAAAAAACCCCGGAATTATCAGTCTAACTTGAAGATGCATTATCAGATTTTAATAATTATTGGTACAAATATTTTGACACAACTGGCCATCAAAAAGCCATTCAAGTTCCCACCTCGTCGAAAGTTTGTTTTTGCACTACGCGAGAAAAGCGGAACAAGCGAAATGTGCATTGAAATGAACAAAAGGCATCAATAACTTCATCTCTCTAGATATGTGGCCCCTGGTTGCTGCGACGCATTATTTCGGTCGTCTAGTTCGCGATTAACAGTGCATTAACTCCCCGGACTTGCCGTCACGTGCATCTTTGACTACGGTGCTTACATTCAAACGAGGACCTTACATTACTGTGCAGACAGTCCCTGGTAGCACCAATCAAGTCCATGCCTCCGCGGCGTGACAGAAATGCATTATTCGTGAACGGATTACGCGATAAATGTGCATTATGTCGTGCGGGAAATGTAGTCAACGTGTTTGCTAATCCGATTATAGCACACGGACGCGGCTGGCCGTCATTCAGCGAAGAGCGTCTAGGACAGTGCGGACTGCAGAACTATTGTTGCGAGTCCGTCTTTATAATGCAGACCGCAGGATAGAGTCATTCCCGGGATTAAGGTCGGTCCTGTGCTGGTCGTCGGTATACGACTCGCAATTATTGTCCAGCGCTTTCACTACCGTACTGCAGCTCCCACCTGCAAGTTCTTTGCGGCTAGTTGTGATTGTATGGATGATACATAAAAACTGCGATGGCCTGTAGTCGTGTGCAATACGTTTAGGCGAATTTAAAACATAATCCACCATTACCCCTGACAAAATTCCCAAAAAATCCCCAGGACAAAATTTCCCCGAACGAAATCTCCCCATTTCCCCAAGTAGACGAAACAGGAACGGTGAATGGTTTCTATAGCGCTTCCAAAGAAGTGTTTTATAACAGTTGAATTTGAACATTATTACTGTCGATTTTTGACGACAACTTAGGTTAGTTCTACAGTCAATTTTTACGAAAGAAAGCTGATGACGTCATAACAAAGACGGAAGAGTAGGTTACGGCTGTCAACTCTTTAAAATGTTGCAGAATGAACCAACGATACGTGACTGAAGGCTTACATGCCAATATCGTGATGAACAATATGCGTGCAGTGCATAGAAAAATTTTATGTTGTCAATCAAAAGCACGAAATGAGTAGACGTCGCACTGCCAATCAATAATAAAAGAAAAATAACTTAATAAGTACTGACTTTACTTTGATGCTGCAAGGGGGATAATTAAAGTGACGGCATGCCGTGTCATGTTTCATCCTTTAAAACAAGGTTAGCAACATGATAGTTTTTGGACCATTGTGTGGTAGTTACTATGACAACGACGTCATTTGCAGCTGACAGCTGCTAACCTTGATCAGGTCTTTGATGTTGCGCATTTAGCCCACTTCTGTCCGCTGTTGTGTTTTTAGCCTTTTCTGCTCTTATGTTAATCCATATAAGCAGACAGGTCGCTACGCTTCCTACATGTCCACTTGATCTTTGCCATATTATGGGCCTGTGGCCTCCATTTTCGGTTCTTCGAGCCTCAACTCGGCCTTCGGCTTCGATTTCGGCCTGGGGCTTCAATTTTCGGCCCTTCAGACCTCATTTTGGTCTGCGGCCTCGATACACAGCGATGCATGCAGCGTACTACGCTGCAGCGTTACCGCTAGCTATAAAGATGATGATGATGCGTCACCATGGTGACAACGTCTATATGACGTCACAGGCAATCGCAGTCCAATCTGCTACATCCCTCTTTTAAATATTTAAATAGTTTACTTTAGTTTTGTACTGTTGACAGTACAGTTTTTAACGACACCATAGCATAAAGCACTGAAATATAGTCGTACGTTTTTAAAACATAATACCTGCGTCAGAAAGAAAGCCGCTCAAAGTTAATTTCTATTGGCAAATATTTTATTAATGCAATCCACACCAATGGTAAAATGGCACGGTAAATACTAATGAGCACAACGAGTCGCCAACAACTTAGCTAACCACTACGGCTGACAAAGTTTCGCCTAACTTTTGTAGTGTTTTAGTATTAGTATATACACTGGTGAATGGGGACCATAAACGACATCAGGGTCCGCATGACACGCATAAACGCACAGAACCAGAAAACACACCAAGGGTTCAAAATTACGTTGATAACACTGTGTATTGAGTGTGTCTACATGTAAGCCTATGTATAGAATTTTGCGAAAAAAATCTAGATCGACATCAAAATTGCCAGCAAAATTCAATTACTTGGTTTTCGGGTTACGTTTCGTAGCTTACAAAATAAAAATCTGTCTTTTTTGAATAAGATATTCTTGCGTACAGGCAGACACACGTGCAAAGTAGAAACGTAAACTTACTCATTTAGTGGTGTGGAAGAAATAAAAAAAGTTTTATAAGCAGCAAAAAATGGATAATATTAACACGATATGCAACTTTGCTTGAGGTTGCAATTTCAAAAAGACTGCTTTCAGGCATTCAGCCTCTGTAGCATTCTTGACACATAAATGCTATGTGAGAAGGTAGGCATATCAGGCATGATGTAGGCCTAACTCTTCTCGGGATCCTAATCAAGAACATCGCTTCGAGTCACACTTTAAAATGCATGGACAGCGTCAGCGCCAGCAGATGACACTGCATCTCATTCGTGACACATCCGCAAGCTTCGTCCTTGATTTATTCCGCAGACGGACAGCGACAATAAACTAACACTGTTGTCTTGAGAAACCGCATTTTTATAATAGAAGCTAGCTCCTACGCGTGACAGCAACATACGTTTCCTAAGCGCACACTGTGTGCGAAAAGAGCGGTTCAGAAGCTTGCACGCAAGCTAGCCTACTTCTTGCATAAATAACAAGAAACATTTTAGATTGTAACCAATCTAATGTACTCCTCGCGCGCATTATTTTCTTCTGTATTCTTTTGCTTTATAGTTCCTTTTTTACACCGCAAATGACGTCATCGGTCACGTGACCATTCGACTCCGGGAAGTCGACTTCCTATCAGTGGTCTATAGTGACCATGTGTCTATCTAGCACCATTATGGAGATATGGCGCCTCAAAGATAATAAAGTCACGAGTTTGACCTTTTGGGGTCACGTGACGTCATCGGTCACGTGACCATGCGACTCCCGGGGGTCGACTTTTTATGGGTGGTCTATTGTGACCATGCGTCTATCTAACACCGTTATGGAGATATGGCCGTTTGAAGTTCTTCCAGGAAGGCTCTTCCAGGAGGTCGGTCGTCGGTCGGTATTCAATATTACACTGATCTTATATACTCCTCTTCGCTACGTTAGGAACGTAGCGCGCGAGGAGTAAAAGATGCAATTAAAAGTTTCCACAACACCGTCGACTAAGATGTGTGGCAAGCTATTGGTTTGAAAGATTTTAAGACAATGAAGCGACGAGGGTTTGAACGTTAAGCCCAGACTTCCTCATTCGCGACGTTGTATAGAGCGGCTTCCAAGGCTAACGGCACTTCTGTGCAGAGCCGAGATACCAACTCAATTCACTAAGCAGTTTTTCTACTGACCTCATCAGTTTGTGTACAGCTGCTGCTACAGTTTCATTTAAATGTCTGTACGTCACGCAACAGTCAAACGGCGCGCCAAGGAGCTAATCACCCATCTATTAATCACGAGGACGCGGCTAAATCGAACCAAAGATGATTAGCATTACACATGATAATTTAGCGTCAATGTCACGAATGTCTATCTGTAACAAATCAATAACTTGCAGACAACACACGAAGCATGTGAAAAAAGCCAGTACTAAGTAGTGAAAAATTATTTTTAAAAATCAGTAAAATATGCTAGATGTTAGCGATTTGTCGTCTGGGTTAGGCCTATTGTTATTTTTTCCACTACGTCGTGACCATATAGCTAAAATTTAATTTTGTGTTCTTCTGGCTTGACTTCGTTTAATGCGTGCACGCTCAATTTTACGGGATACGGCATTGTATTCTCGGTAAACAGATTAACAAATAAAGCATAGAAAACAAGATGAGCAGACTAGAAGAATATTGATGTTAAGCAAAACGCAGTAGATATGGGCCTAATCCAAGTCAGTCTAAGTTATATTTAGTAGTCCAACTCAAAGCTCTATAGTAGGCATAACACTGGCAGTATTATGATGCCAAATTTAGTTTTTTTTCATAGTCAAAACTTAAGAAAAGTCAAAGAAAGTGAACAATATAAAATGCACTAGAGGTTCTACCAAGTATAAGCCATTACGGTCAGGAATGCTAAATGCGCATTGTGTACATCTCCGGCGGTACCAATGGCATATTACCGGTAACCATCGACCTTCATTTGACACTTCCCGCTTTGTAGTTAGCGTTGCAAATACCTGCTATTTGGAGTGCAATCGTATTATTTTCTACTAGTTCAGTATATTTACTTTCAATGACACCTTTTAAGGCTCACATTTCGGTTTGTTTTTACAAATTTTATTTCCAATTGACGCTTGCAGTGTCGGTTGTTTGCGTTAGAGTGGAATTAGCATTAAATCAAGATAGGTGAACACGGCGAATATCAAGATACCCAATAACACTTCGATCACATTATGTGGTACCGTACTTTGTAGATGAGCTTCGATTTTTTCAAACAGCTGATCGTGCAGTGTGAACATTGTTATGTGTATTGCGTATGTAATTATACAAGTAATCCAAGCAAAGCCCACGTGACGCGCGACAGCATCGGCGCTGCGCCGCTGCCGTCTGGAAAATCAGTGCACAACTTGCAATAAAACAACAAAGCGTTTTTTAAAAAAAAGTACCCAACATTTGAGGCCTCCGTACAAATGACTTTTTGAGTCTAAAAGGTTGAAACATAGCCGGTTAAAATTCACGTTTTATGCTGCAAATTTCGTGTGCAGGTTGTCCTGGTCTATCTCCAGTAATTTTTGCGCAATCCACTGCTGAAATATGCGTCGTAGGCTAAAATCGCAAAAAAACATTACAAATCCGCTTTCTAGATTTCAAAATCGTTCAAGATCATCAATGTACGTGTACCCACAGAAAGCTTACCCTGCAGCAGCGTTTGTTACGACAAGCAGCAAGTCTGTGTCTGTCTCGGACCGTTTTCACGCTAGTTAGTGGATATCAGCAGAAATCGTGCATTTTGAGTTCCCATATTTGAGGCCCCCGTACGGAGAACTCCTTGAACATGTAAAGGGTTAAAATTTAAACTGCTAAAATTTACGCTTAATGCTAAAAATTTCATGTGCAGGTTGTCTTCGATTGATTGATTGACTAATTGACTAATCTGTAGCCTTTTCGGCACAATTCACTTTTGAAATGTGCGTTGCACCGCAGAATCGCACAAATTTACTAAAAACCCCGTATTTCGAAGGTTTAAGGTCATTCAAAGTCATCGATGTTAATACCTTTGAAAAGCTCGTCAAGTCTGTGCCTACTTGCAGCAGCTTTACTCTAAACGAGTCAACAGCTGTAAAATAACGACTTTTAGTGGGTACTTCTCTTTGACGCTCTCGTTCGATGGAAATCTTTTCAACCACGCAAAAAATTTTGTCACAAAAAATTAGACTTTGTCGTGACCTACAGTAAAGATTTCGTGATCCTAGCTTTCACCGTTTTGATATGCAGTCGCACAGTGTGACAAACGGACGTACACACACGGACACCTCTACGATAGCTAGGATGCGCTTAGCATAGCTTTCGCGCTAAAAAGTGTAAGGTAATGTTGAAAGCTTTCGGAAGGAATTAATATACAACAATCGGATATTGTAATATTGTAATATTGTAACTGACGGATGATTCCCGTCGGATAATGGCTGATAAATTAGTAAGCTTGAAGGAAAGCATCGTCGCAGACGGAATCGATGTCCTATCATTGTTACGCCAGCTAGCGCCATGCCACCAACGTTCACGACCTCTACAGTAACTGTACAGGGTGCGGCAAAAAGTGGACCCTTAAAGGTTTTCGCTGTTTTCTCAACAACGGTTTGGAATTTTAATTTGAAATTTTACAGATTTATTTAGTAAAACCGTCTGTATCTAACTGCCAAGTAAAATTTGATTCTGTTGAAAAAGGACAAAGTTACAGACTTTTTAACATGACCGTTTACCGATTTTTCAGCATTCAAATATGTTCCGGCTACAACACCAATTTCATAACATCGTTAAAACAACACAGTTAAATAATGATCAAATGCAAGAATTCCCTTGTCATTGTAAATGTTTGAAGTGTTCACCAACAGCTCCGAGCAACAACACCAGCTTCCAGTCGCTTAATTTGAGAAATCTTTTACAGCCTTGTCGATCGGTCCCTGTGGCAGGTTACCCTAGATAACCTTAAACGCTTCCTTGAGTTTGGCGCTTGTTTTCAGCTTTGTTTTAAGCTTGCAGTAAGCCTCCAACATTGCACCCCATACGCGATAGTCCATTGGGTTTATATTTGACGAATTTGGAGACCATTGGTCTTTTGTGATGATAGCTGGACAGCTGGCCCGCAGCCAGTTCTGTGCGCTGCGCGGCGTTGCGCGCTGTGTGTGCTGACCAGTCCGGCACGCCGTCGTGCTGGAAGATGAATCTGGCGGGCAGCCGGCGATTGCTTTAAAGGAACGATAATTTAGTAATAATTTATAAACAATATAAATTGTTGTTTATCAATACGTCACTGTGACGTCATAGGCAGTAACGTGTAACCAGTTTTTGAAAATTAAATAACATTTTTAGCATAAACATTTTTGAATGCCAAAAAATCGGTAAGCGGTCATGTTAAAAAGTCCATAACTTCGTCGTTTTTCAACAGAATCATATTTTACTTGGCAGTTAAATGTAAAAGGTTTTAGCAAAAAAAGCTGTAAAATTAAAATTTCATATTATAATTGCAAACGGTTGCTGAGAAAACGGCGAAAAAATTTAGGGGTCCACTTTTTCTGCCGCACCCTGTATAGCGCATGTTGCTATAGAAAAACGCATAAAGTTTAGGCTAATCACGCACACAAGCAAATCGTAGAGTCACGCGATATTACCAGATTGTTAAAAAAATTACGTGCCAGCAGAAAATGGCAAAGTTTGAACGATTGAGTTATATATATTGTTTGTTTAACAGTCGGCAAAAACACCAATACCGGCAGATTTTTACGCTATTTGTAACAGAAACGAAAATTTGCTGCCAGCGCACGGTAGAAGATTAACTGAAACGCTGTTCAGAGCTGTTCTTAAATTGAACTTTCGACACAGTGTTTGCCAGCGAGCACCTCAAATAGAATAATCCACGGGATTGAGTTAAATCCACTGCATTAACTCAGGGTAAGTCAGGTGGCCAGCTTGACGTAATAAAATGCGGAACATCAATTTTGTCTGCAAACAAGCCATCGCGTGCCGATGCGAAAACACCTCCAAAACGAGTTAATCTTTCCACACCAATTCTGGACGGACTAGTATAGAGCAATTGTTGCGAAACGTTTTGGAGCAGAAATTTACCTTCACGATTAATCGTTCAAAATTTATCACGTGCGAAACCCTGCGCGTTTTGTCGAGAACATCATCTATTCACGCCACAGACTGTTGGCCGACCACCAGCGAACGCAGTCCGGTCACTCCTGGAGTGTTTTTGGTCCCGAGCGGACGAACGGCGAAGTGTTGACGACGAGTTCACGACACCTCTAGTAGAGCAACTGTGACGGGTCGTTACGAGCAACGATCGCCTGGAGACCGATGTATGCATATGTCTGGAACAGCGCCGCCGTGACAGTCAATGAATACGACCCGCGACTCTGTTGCCGTATGCAGTAGCCCAGTGCTTTACTGACTCGGGTTGGCGCGCATCTTCAGCAAAGGACATCAATATTAAACAGAGAAAACTTGCAGAAATAATGGCAAGTCAGACAAGAAGCCCAGCTGTCGCTAAGATAGCCGACCGTACTGGTTGTCAGTGACCTTCAAAGTCATTCAAGGTCAATGATTTTTATTTCATTTAAAAGCCAATATGCGACTTCATATTAATGATCATTTCTCTGACCAATAGCAACTTAGGCCCTATCATAGGCGGATTTAGGGGGGCAAAGGGGCCATGCCTCTCAAGATGCCAAAAGTCGCCGTTTTTGCCTTGCTAAATACAGTGCATTATAAATTTGTGCAGTAAAACTAATAAAGCTTGTACTCGATATATGCATTTTAAGGAGTTTTTATGTCCAAAATAGCGTTTGCTTCCTGGGTTGCGCCCCGGCGACCGGTCCCTCCCCAAGACGTCCACCTCTGTTCTCAACTTTCGGCTTCAATTTTTGGCTCTGGGGAGCCAGTTCGCCTTTTGTGACTCCAATTTCTGGCTACGCCAGAGTAAGTAACTGAGCAAGTAACGATAAACAATATAAATAACGCCAGGGGCGACTACGTCAACACCATATAAACCTTGGAGCAAATGGTAAGGTTTTTTTGGAAAATTATGGGGAAGTTAAATATTATTATAAATTTGCATTTCTGATATATTTACGCTATCTGGCAATCAGAAGTGTTTTATGATGTTTAGAATGCACCAAAATCGTTTTTGGCCAGGGCTCTGCTCCGGACCCCGCTGGAGGAGCTCATGACGCTCCCTCATACCCCCTAGTCGACAGAGGAACAGGATACCCCTTCCCCATTTCCCACCCATGGACGCTTATATATGGCGCCTCATTCTCGACGCCTGCGGCGCCTCACATTGAGTTAGGGAGGGAGAAAACTTGCTCCAAAAACTTACGGGGGAATAGACGCCCCCGTATAACGCTATTTATTGCATGCAAGTCAATCTCCATGTCAGTCCATGCATCCCTGGAATTCCCTGGTGTATTTCTATATGTTTGGTCATTAAAAAAATGGCACCAAGAGTGCACAAAAATATCAATTTTTTCTGGAAAGGGGCACTGCCCCCTCCCCAGACC
>Ga0056128_1008424_pt1 | contig 12991 bp, 7 predicted proteins | sample WorMetLIZISLAND2_FD_71113 | JGI IMG/M metagenome (GOLD analysis project Ga0056128, IMG submission 71113) | Marine gutless worms symbiont microbial communities from Max Planck institute for Marine Microbiology, Germany - Olavius geniculatus... ...
GTGTATTATGGTCCAGATGGGCCGAGTCCAAGTGATATGCGATTTTCGAAACTATAACTACTGAACTGGAAATGCTATAGGCTTTCGCGCGTCTCGTGAGCTTTGCTCAAATTTCTTGTTGTTATCATAATGTTACCTACTCTTAAAATATGGTTTTGTGGTAATTTTTACAAACAACAATAATCATGGAAACTGATGCTCACGACTGTAACACATGCGTTCCGCACTACTTGTACGGCAAGTTCTTTTTGAAGAATCTTCGCAAAAATTTGCATAACACGGTGTCTGTCGTGCCACTTTTTTTACGTCTTTTAACGTTTTTTTTATTTTCTCAACGTTTTTTTATTTAAAAAAAAACGTTCATTAAAATTTGAAAATTCTACCGAAAACGTCGAGAAGGGCTTCTAAAGCTAAACAAACAAATTAATAGGCTATAGTGGTGGTAGTTTTCTTACTTAGTCTAGTGATACGTGGTATGATGACTACACGGTTAAATTGAAATTGAATAAAATTTTACAGATTCGGCCACTGGATGACATTGTGCACTTTAAATATGCACATACTTACTTACATACATACTTGCGTCTATAGTTTAAACACTACAGATCATCACAGTTCTTAACCCTAACCTTAACTCTAACACTAATCTTAACTTTAATCCAAACTTTAACCCTAACTTTGTAATACCATCATAACGATCTAAAGTTTAAAAACTAAAACACTATCTGCCACCTCAGCTAATCAGTGATGATCTGTGGTAATTTGCGGTGTCTAGACAGACCGCATAAAATTCATACCGACAGCAACGGGCGTATGGTGTACTCCGTTTACGCGTTAAAGCTGTCTCGTCCAGACGAGTTGACTCAACAAAAGTTCGTACAGCACACACCAAGCATTCATTAAACACATATCAAGCTGGTTTAGTGAGCGTTTAATGTGTGCTTGATGAGTGCTCAACGAGCGCTTGAGCCAGTTCAACGAGCCAGCTACATGGTGTAAATAGGGTATTACTCACTAAAAGTATCGTACTGGCAGACGTAATGTTGTTTATCAGTCCAGAGGTGTGCGTTGAGAGCAACCTTGTCGTTGTCGTTCACACCGACAGTCGCACACCATCTGTCTTCATCGTGGCTACGGAAGGCCGACGACGGAAGGCCTGAACACAATCATAATAAAAAATTATACATTGTGTTGCGCGTAAACGCAAATAAGAGTGTTATTAAAAATTGTGTAGTTTAAAGTAGAATCACAACGTTATCGATCCGGAGAAGAATATCAGCTGCTGTGTTATGCTGCCAGACGCTTAGTGTTAGTTTATTTACAGACATTTATGACTCCCATAACGCTACAAAAATTAAACAGTTGTAACTTTTCATTGTCTTTGAATATGGTTTTATTTTTACTGTCATAGTGTCGTTCAATACTGACCGATTAGTATAAATCTTAATAAAGTTGTGACGCTCTTTCAACGGGGCGGGATTTTAGCGACAACGTCGGTTTATACTTAACACTTCAGTATGACGTGAAAACGTTGGCTCAGGAGTATTGCTATAAATTACCATGTAAACTTAACATGATTGTTTGTTAATCGGCAATGAACTTTAGAATTTTACGCCAGCATTGTGCCAGTAGTTGTACCTGACTTTCGACCGTCAATCCAGTGCCAGCTGACGCTGTTGTTGACGGGACGAGCGTGAGCAGCAATCCAGACAGGTCGGTTCTGTACCAGGCTGTACCAGTCACTAACTATGAACTGCTGAAACACGTTGTCAACATCCTTATAAGTAATAATCGGCAGCGTTGAGTTTCTTTTTTCACAGAACGCTTTCGCTTTATTCCAAGTCAACAACTCTAAACCATTCGTGTAGTAACAGTAGGTTTCATTTTTCACCGTGTAACATTTTGAAGATTCGGTTGCGTTTGTAATGGTAACATATGATAAACCTGCACATGCAAAAATACACATGTTTATTTTGTAAAGCTACAAAGCGTTGCTGTCGCGTGAGAGCCGTGCGATGCCACGGAAATCAAATGTTGCCGGTGCAAATCAGCAGCAGTTTTTTTTTTTTAAATTAAAGTTTGCTACATTTGCTGCAAGTATCGTTTACTAGATTAGGCCTATGGATCGCTATTGTTCAAACCATTGCAAACATAATCAGTAAGCACCCAAGTACGAGTACAATGGCTGTAGTGTTTCAGCAGACTGCGCACGAATACGGGCAATCCCACCGTGTTAAAACCATAATCAAGCAAAACGTTGTATTCGTGCACATAGGCCTAAGTAACGGTAATTTTCAAACATTAGTTTTGCGTTTCCGCTGATGTTTACTGAAACTATATTTTAGTCCATGTTATGCTAGACCTAGAATCGTAACGTATCTACAGTGATGCCTAGGCCCATTACAGCCCGTTTGACAAAGTACTCGCGATGTCTTTAAATGGCGATTTAAAATATAACTGGCATGGCATAAGAGTATAGTTTGGTCCATTTTGGACAATGGTGCTGTGGGTCCCAATTCGGTTAGGCCTATTATTTCATTTGTGTGTTTATCCACATGAAGTCAAGTGTTCAATTCTACTACAACAAAACTCCAAAAGTTGTTTAATCTACACAATTTTTTGTGGGGACACGTTAGGTCAATTTTCTTCGCAACAAGCTTAGGTATGTGCCTGCTACCGCGAATGTTTAGTGTCGAAGTATTGTCTATCGCGGCTCAATTTTGTTATTTTTGTTTAACTTAGAAACTGATTTGCGACTTTCGCAGTTGTCTCTTTCGTTAACTTGACTTAATTCTTTCATTGATTGTTTTGGCATTTTTATGATACCCACTACTACACGTTTTTCATTGCGGAAATAATGAGTCTGCTGTTTAGTTAAACATGGTGAGCGGCTTTCGAGAAATAAACCTCTAGCACTGGCCTAGTTAATGCATACAATTAGACCTATACACTGAACCAAAGACTACAGTCTACAAACGTAATGGACTCAATCCTACATACCTAAAACGACGTAGCAGTAGATCGACGTAAGCTTGTACAAGGACAGCGATATTGGTGTGAATGAATGAATGAATATGCCAATTTGTACAGCGCCCAATTAGAGAAGACTCAAGAGCGCTGTGCTGACTATGTTAACTTATGTTCGGTATTCTGTTGGCTCACACTCTACAAGCTATCATTAGAAAAGTCATCGGGCGACTGTGTATGATTTAAATGAAGAAGTGTTAGCCCTGCGTGCTAGTGTGTGTGACGCTTACCTAGCTGCTATGGTCTGTGTGTGGGCATAGGCTATAGTATAGCTTCTGGCTAAGGGACGACTGAAATCGAGAGACCTGACATCGCGAGAATGTACAACGTGGCACCGGCTCGCAAGGGTGAACATCGCGAAACTTGTTTTATTGTACGAGTATTTTATTGTAGCGTTTTAGTGCTTTACGATGTTTCTGACAACGTGGAGTAAGGCTAAGTGACGCATAAAATCAACTTTAATTGCACGTAATCCGTACGTAGTCAGATTACCATTGAATAAACTTTGACACACGTTTAGGCTAATTACGAAAATAACGGCACAAAAACAACATAATCAGTCACTTTAACATTCAGTTTTAATACATTTTAAGTATTTCATCGGTCCAGCAATGCGCACGCGTTTATGAAGTTCATTTGCGTGCGCATAAACATATCTGTGGCCTTTTGCTATGGCACAGTATTATAAATATCACAGGCTGTGCGGTAGCGCAGCACTGTTGTAAGGGTGACCAGCCATTTCAACGGGAAAATCCAACATTTGACTCCCCGTAAATCCCAAACCCCTTAATTTTTTCATCTCAATTTTTGCACAGATGATTAGGTCCGGCATATCTCCCGACACGCAAAAATTGGTAAAAATTTGTTCACATGGGGGCTTCCCCACGAATATGTGAAATATAACGCTTGCGTGACTTTTTGTGCCTTCCCTTCCCTTTGTACTTGCAGTCCACTACAAGAAAAACGACTGAACTGATATTAACGCACGATGGCTCATATGACGCGGTTTCGCGCAAAAAACTGCCATATTTTGTTGCAATATTTTGAATAAGTATTTTTTCAGCTATAACTGATACAAAATTTTGTTTCAATTGGTCATCATTTGAGTGAATTATGAAAAATAACAAAAAAGGGTCCTTTTATGAAACACCGTGTAGTTTTTCATGGGAAGCCCATCGCAAAGCTACGAAGCTACAGAGCATCAGCTGTAGAATGGGATGACACAGTGTTATTTGACACACGGCGCAGGTAAATGTGCCTTTTTCTGCATTTTTGAACGACAATAATTAATATTCCGCAAGAAAGATTTTTTCCGACACTATCGTTGTCGTCTGTGGTCTCGCCGGGCCCGCTGGTGTACATTATGCTGTATGACTTCATAATCAAAAAATCCTTGCAAAGTTCTGATTTAGTTTGTGCTTATATTTTTTTCTACAAGCCATGAATTAGTTCTTTTCAATGTTTTAATGGCTATACGTGTTCCAATGCACTTTCACAGTCTCGGATTTTGTTACTGTTGTTTTTTCTGTTGGTCACTTTTGCGGCAGCTTGCTTTGACTGTTTGTTTAGCGTCGGCTTTTAAATCCGTGTCATCAATACCGTGGATTTTTTTTGGAAATTATGGACTTTTCTTAACATTCGTCCATAATTATCTTTACACATTTAGAGTTTAGCGGCGGTGCACAGCGCTTGGAGATTCTCTAATCCTCGTTTTGGCTTCGCAGTCCAGAGTTAAATTATGATTCAATAAATTTTAATTCTATTAAAAATTGCAAAGTTTAGTACACAGTTTGACCTCTGAGTTTGATTATGCAACCACGTAACTATCAAATTTATAAGCTTGTTAACTGGAAAAGTGGAATGGCGATTTAGTGCTGCAATTGGAATATAATAATATTATTTATGCCCTCAAGTAACAAAATTTCAATTTTGGGCCGGTTCTGGCTGCAATTAACTAGTTACAGGTAATTTCTAAATTCATGGTGCGAATAGTGCACGGTACAGAAAGTCCAGTCAGTTGCCGTTTTTTTGATTAGAGCTTCTTGCACTCCGTCCGCATACGTTTTCTTACGTTGGCATTACCGTCCTGTGTTCTCATTCATGCCTTTTGCGTTCTCTTTTTAACACTATCTGACTTTTTGGGGCAGCAGTTGTGTCATGTGTTTTATGTAATAATATTTAACATCACTAATTGACCTGATATAATAGCAATTATGCCGAGTGACAAGATCAGCTATTTGTGTCACCGTTCTATCGGCTACTTCGTTAAATTTAGCATATGATTAAAATTATATAAACCTTGAAAAACTTGAATGTTCGTTACAGCGTTGTACTCGTGTGCAATTAACACAACGATCTATACGCATATTACAGCTGATAAGCAATAAAACAGCATTTCAGCTAAATCCGCATTACAAAAATCAAGGCCACTGTGATATCGCGGAAGACAGCCTTGACCTGTCGTTACAAATAAACGATCAGTTTATGTACAACAGTCTGAAATGTATGTACAATTCATTGTCATATATTACACAATATTACGTGTAATACAGCGGTTTCCTGTAGTGACGTAATGGCACGGCGGAATCTAATGTACAGTAATTCGGCACGTCATGAAAATACACAGCAGCTTGTTACAAATACGATTCGTTTCGACGACGCGCGCACTAATTACAACAAGAGTGTGCAGCCGTTGAGGGGCTGCTCGCTATGAGGCCGTCCTTGCAGTTGAGTACGTGCGTGCTACCACACGGCGACAGCAAGTGCTGCCATCTCGTGAATCATTTAGACTTGACGACGCTACGTGGTGAGCGTGCTTTTAGCCGCCGTGACCTTGACCTTTGACCCTTTGACCTTGAAATTGGTCCACGGGGTGCTCGTGTCCCGGAGATCCTTCCTACCAAGTTTGGTATTCGTAGGCCTTTTCGTTTTCCCTCTAGGTGGAGGCACGGGACGGACAGACGGACAGACGGACGGACAGGCAGACAGACGGACAGCATCGATACATAATGGGGTCTCCTTCTAGGAAGGACGGCCCCATAATAACACAATCGAGCAGTAAACAGTCTGTGTTGTCAACAGCTAATTATACCGCACTGAAGGCGCCAAATGCAGCGGCAGGACGAGGTCCTGGGGTTCCAACTGTTTCCTATTTTGGCCTTGCTCTCCCCTTTGTCTCGCGGTTTAAATTTGACTAACATTGAGGAGATTTAAGCGCGTTCAGAGCGACGTAGGTCTAACTGAACTGAACTACATTAGCATGGCCTGGTCTTTGACAAAATGACCAATTGGCAAGCAGTAGGTTTAATGTATTAGCTTACAGAATCAACGTTCAACGGCGTCGGTGACTACGTGACTACGCGCACGTACGCGTCAGCCAATGACCAATGGGCTCGCCCTGCTCGCTCACTGGTCAGTTCGTCAAAAAATAAACAATGCCAGTTCATTTCAGTTCAGTCACGTCGCTCTGTACGCGCCTTTACTTTGTATAAACAATAGACGAAGAAGTGCCCCTGCCATGTCTAACGTATTCGACACCTCTTGCTTATCTTGCTGAAAAAATTAGCGCCGCCACTGTGGAGGAAAACATTACAGTCTACTGGGTAGCACATAATAAATGAAACATGCATGCTTAACGTAGGCCTTACATCGATAAATCGGACAGCTTCAGATACAAATATACACTGTGTCTCAAAAAACGTCCCACTTTGTAACTGTCCATATATTTGACAAATATTAACCGATTTTCGAAATCTTTTCATTGGCACACTACTTGGTCAATTTGCAATAAAGCGGTTATTGAATATCCCACCACACCATAACTGCGTCGCTACACTATCTTGCGAAATATAAATGCAAGTAAAAACTAGCAATACTAGGCAACAGGCGTGTTGGGAGTTGAAAGACACTTCAGACCAAAGTCTCAACGAATGATCAGTACAATGCTACGCTGTATTAGACCTGTCTTTGTGGATATTTGGCGTGTTATACTGTGTATTTGTTTCTGGCCTTCGTGGTTTAGTAAGGCTACCAGTTTATCCACAGTGGTCACGTTCTTTTCAGTTACGTGCATGCTTCAATCTGCCGCTCTCATTGTCTTTGTTCGGCGCTTCCTGTTGTTTAAATCTTTTTAGTAACGTGTCCCAGTCCTTCCCTGTTTCTGTTTATTTTTAAAAATGTTGCCAGTATTCTTTGCGACCTGCATTTTTGAACTCATAAAAGTTTGTCTCCATTGCTAAATGCACGTTACATTACCGGTGTATTGTCGCTGCATGAATAATAATTTTTTTACAGTAATATCATCTGCTTTTGTTTAGAAACACAAGAAATGTATCAAAAACTAAACAATATTAGCTACTAATATAAAAATTGTTGGAAAATTGTTTTTAGAAAATAATTTTGCATATGTATTACTAGGATTTTAGACATTTTTGACAATTTAAATTTCACATGGTAGTGTAGAGACGCAGTTAAGGTGTGGTGGTATGTTTAATAATAACACTACTGCTACTTGTGCGCTAAGTGTGCCAGTAAAAAAAATTTTGAAAATCGGTCAATATTTGACGAAGATATGGACAATTACAAAGTGGGACGTTTTTTGAGACACAGTGTATAACTTATTTGCCTAAATCATTGCAGTAAAGTGCGATTATGTTAAGCATTGTGTTCAAGTGTTCAACATGACCACGCGCCACTGCAATGATGGAAACAAATCGTTTCCAAACCTATCCGCGAAGCGCATGTATACCGGTATTTCACTTTTTATTCCTCACTCAAACAGTATTTTACTCCACGCAGGAGTTGAGTCGGTCGCATAGTGCACATTGCTCATAGAAACATATAATTAGGCATGCGATATGTTCGTAACTATAGGCTATATGCATCGTTCACAACCTGGCCTATTTAAAGCAGTCAAAACAATGAACAACAACAAAAACAATTAAAAGTTGACAGAAACTGTCAAACTGATGATAAATATTAGCACTTTCTGTTCAGCAGCGAGAACTGTACAAATTACGACGATAAGTGGTGCACAATAGTTGAAACAGAGTATGCGAAGTGGGCTAAAAAGCGACACCTATAATGTGCTACATGCGTTGTTTTATTTTCAGATGCACTACATTTTGCAATTTTTGTTAACCGTTGTATAGTTTTCATTAATAGACGTCATTTTGCTGATACAAACAACATTGCTTCGTGCAGATAAATTTAGGTCGCCGACGAAGATGATGTAAAACTAATCATATCTGTCTGTCTTTGGGCCAAATTATAAAGAAAAGTACGAACAGATTTTGATAAACTTCAGCACAATCATTCGGCGCCCAAAATGTAAGCACAAGTTCGTTAGGGTCAATAGCTTCTTCTCGTACGTTGTCAATTTTTCACCACTCCATATTCCGTGTTCGACGAAACAGAAAACAAGAAGCCCAGCTGTCGCTAAGATAGCCGACCGTACTGGTTGTCAGTGACCTTCGAGGTCATCCAAGGTGAATGATTTCTATTTCGTCTGACAGGGCGTATGCATGCACTTAAATAATTATTCGCGTAAAAAGTTTTTTTTTCTGCGGCGTAAAGCCACAATACATCCGTTACAGAAAGACAGACGGACGACAACCATGCCAATAGCTCAACCGTTACTTACACTGTAAGTATGATCGGCTGAAAACCGTATTTCGAAAATCATTTGCCAGATATCAGCACCATAACAAAACACGTCTTGACGGAAGTTTGTGCTCTCCGGAAATTTATACAGTTAGACTATAAACACACCTCACATCGCACAAGGCAGCGTAAACGCAGACGCCAAAAAATGCAACAGTTAGTAATGGGCAAACGTCATATTTAAACGCAAAAGCAAATTAAGGCTGGACGCAACGCAACACTTCAGCGGTCCAACACGCATCCATTATTAGCCTATACGCAAATCTTTATAAATGAATAACAGCATGACAAATCCAACATCAGTTCAACATCACGTTAGCGGTCTTTCGGGTAACTGAATATTGTCATTTTCCTACTTATATCTAACCATATCAATTTAAGTCGCGTACAAAGCGAACGAAATGAACTGGACTCGCTTTGTGCACTTTAAAAAATAAACCGTGACCCGTCGGTGTATAGGACGTTCTAGAAACATTGTTTCTTTTTGTATACTAAAAACTGAAAACATTTTTTAAAACGTAAAACATAAAACGTTTTTCCCCAAAAACCTCAGTGACAGACAACAATGTGGGTCTGTTAACGTTGTAAAACGTAATGCATTGCGGAACATAACTCGACCCAAATTGATGCAAACATCACAATATTCCTCGCCGATTCAAAGCGACACACTGGGACAAAGTACCACCACGCAAACATGGGCTGCACTAGAAATTTGAACATAGTAGGGACAATAGAAGGTAAGAACCCAGGGCAGAGAGGGGGCAATATTTTTAACGCGCGAAAGCAGCTAGGCCTACTGCTGTCAGCGCGCCTTAGCCATCGCAATTCTGTTCGTCCGTCTGTCCGTCTGTCACACCGGTGGATCAGTAGAAAACGGTGCAAGCTACGATCACCAAATCTTCGCCATCGGCTGCCTGGGAGACTTTAATTTCAGAAACCGTAAAGCTTTTTTTCAGAAATTCGAAAGGGGTCACTCCGAACGAGGGCGCTAAATAAGAGGGGGTGGAAAAATTCCGATTTTAGCCAATAAGTCGCTGTATCTCAATAACGGTGGAGATAGGGCCTGGTTAACCTACTATAAATAATTAATCACTAATAGGATGTCGTACACTGGCTCTCGATTGCCATCGAACTCAATGACCTTGAATGATCTTGAACGCTAAAATAAGGGTCTTTATGGATTTTTTTTGGCGATTTCGGGCAGCGAGACACATTTCAAGAATGCGCCGAAACCAATTGAAATAAACATGGACAAGCTGCGTATGAAATTTTTACAACTAAACGTAGATTTCGACGGTCTAAGTCTGGATTTTCTAGGTTAAAGGATACCTGCGCACGAGGGCATTAAAGAGCGGTACCCCCGTAAAAAGTCTTTAGGCCCTATTTTACCGTACGGCCAGTCTTTCGTGAAAACGATTGCAGATAGGCATGGGCATGCTGCCTGTCACAACAAGCACTATGACGAGATATTCAGTCGAATCAGCATCGATGACTTTGAAAGACCCTGAGCTTCCAAAATAAGGGGTTTTATTGATTTTGCGATCTTCGGCTGCAGCGCACACTCCAAGAATGAAAAATGGCTGGAGACAGGGTTTAGACTGACACTCTGCGAACAGGAACGGCTATAGGCTTTCGCGCGTCTAGTGAGCATTAGCTCAATTTTTTTGTTTGTGTCATGTAGCGGGGTTTAGAAGCAGACTGAGCCCCTGGTCAGGGGTGAAGCTAAAACACTTTTAGCTTTTGGACATTTAATGAAAGCTGCAAATTTGCCTGCTTTTTAATATTTTTAAAAAACTAAAACATCACACATATTTGTGTTGTTCTGCAAAAGAATGGCGTTTAATCTCAGATATTTTGGCATGTGTAGCATATGGTTAGGCCCTACCAGACGACACGTTACCATGATCAAAATTTTTCTTGGGGGAACAACCGGAAATTGGGCAAGAGCAAGGGCAACTGCCCCCTGGCGCCGCCCATTCACGCAAATGACGTCGTCTGTGTTACAACCGCGTACTTCTTCGTTCGAAATAATAAACACAACGAAACGGCGTGATCGGTCTTCGCGGTTTGAAACGCTCCCACGAGTAGCCTATGTTCATTAGTAGGGACCACCACAGTTTCCCGCGGAATTTTGAGCTGAATCGTGGAATATACCCATTTTCGTAATTTTTACAGAACTAGGTAGGCTACTGCGGGCGATTACTCGTATTTTCCGATTTCGGTGTAAGTTTGCGATCCTTTTTGACAAAAATGCCAATCATTTTAAATCGACCGATTACTTCAGAGATCATCAAAACTCCACTGCAACACAAAAAAATATTTCCACTCGAGGACCATTCAGCATTTGGTGAACGAAGTGACGGGCGTTGTAGTACTATGAATGATTCAAAAAGTCGCCAATTTACTTGGTGAATGGAACACTACAAAACTCGGAAGAAATTTGCTGCGCAAACTGTCCCGCCGGCGAAAAAATGCCGCTGCGGCAAACTGTGGTGATCACTACTCATTAGTTCAACTGCGATACAGTATTCAATGCGGCACTGCTGGAACGGATGAGCCAGCACGAGCTTATACCACTCCAGAGAGTGATGTAACGTATAACGTATGACACGACTGCAACAGAAAGTTTTGAAAACAGTAACAGTGCAAGCAGCAGCGTCGTGATATAAAAAATATATAAACGGAGCACAAATGTTTGACAGAATTCCGAAAACCGCTACAAATTAAGGACAGAAAAATATGGGTGCCCATAATGTCAATTTTACACAAATTGGGTTTATCAGCCCCAACTTTGTATTTCCGGACGAAAATTTTCGGACAAGAAGATCTCAAGACATTTTTTCTTACAGCCCGAAATTTAGAGTGGTGAAATGCCACCCTGCCTCCCTTCGGCCAAGACGCCACTGAGGGCGAGCTGGGTGTAGTTTAAGGCGAGGGAGAGTCGATTCGATGTGGGTCTAGTGCCAGTCGGAGGCTGCCCTGCTGCGCGGTACGGCCCGGTACGTCGTACCGGCGCCCCCGTACGCCGTCGTACTGGCCGCCGTACGGCTGGTGACGACACCTGACGAGCGCGGCACGTACTGTTTGTTCTTGTGATAGCGCGGGTTAATGAGTGTAGCCGACGGACGGTACGCCACGCGAGACGCGGGGACGACGCAGCTGCCTCCCGACCCGGCGCCAGCTAACCCGCCGTTGATACTGTGTAGATCTGAGCGCAGAGAAGAACCGCCGACATAGTAACGACCACCCGTAGCCGAACGCACGTCAGCCGGCTGCACACAAACAGATACAAGAAATCTGAGCTAATGCTCACGAGACGCGCGAGAGCTTATGGCAGTTCCTGCTAGTCTATCTTCATCCATTTCGTTGCAATTCACTCTTTTGCAGCCAAAAATCGACAAAAAATGACACAAAATCAATATCTTTAAGGTTCAAGGTAATTCAAGGTCATCCATGTTGACATTTCTGAAAAGCTCGTCCTCAGTGCTTGTTATAACAGCATGTCTGTGCCTATCTGCAACCATTTACACGCTAGACAAGCCAACAGCGGATAAATAACCACTTTTTAGAGAGGTAACCGTCTTTGACACCCGCGTGCTCAGACCTCCTTGAATATAGGTCAGAATTTGGACCGCTAATATCTACATTCCATGCTAAAAATTTCATATGCAGGTGGTTATCTTGGTCTCTCTCCAGCCATTTCAGCACATTCACCCTTGAAATGCGTTTCGCAGCCCCAAATCGCGAAAAATTCACTAAAACCCCCTATTTTGAGGTTCAAGGTCATTCAAGGTCATCGATGTTGACAGTTCTAAGAAGCTCGTCGCCAGTGCTTGTTATGTATGATAAGCAGCATGTATGTGCCTATTTGCAACCAATTTCACGTTGGAAGAGCCAATAGCGGCAGAACAACGCTTTTTAAGGGGGTGCCCCTGTTTTGCCCCTCGTTAGTGGTGATTCCCTTTACCCAGGGGCATGAAATTAAGTCACGAAATACTAGAGACACTAAGCTATCATGTGGTGGAAACCCGAAGTCTTTATCTCACCTGGTCTTAGAACGGTACCGGGACGTGACGGACGGACGGACAGACAGAATTACCGTAGCTAATGCGCGCTATAGCTAGCGAGCTAGCTAGCACTCGCGCGTAAAAACAGATAAAACACAGAATTAATGGTTAAATGGTATAGCTCTTTATAGGATACCCATTTCATAGCTACAGAGCGTCACATGCCGTATATGGAATCACGTAGTGTTACCTGCAGGGGCGTCGTTTTGGTGGGGAGGGGGCTGGAGGGGTTACGG
>Ga0056128_1008426_pt1 | contig 12991 bp, 7 predicted proteins | sample WorMetLIZISLAND2_FD_71113 | JGI IMG/M metagenome (GOLD analysis project Ga0056128, IMG submission 71113) | Marine gutless worms symbiont microbial communities from Max Planck institute for Marine Microbiology, Germany - Olavius geniculatus... ...
TGCAAAAGTTATTCGTGAAACGTTTCAGTCATTCAAGGGATTACCGTAAGTGCAGCGGACAAAAACTGGATTCGCTAATGGCAGTGTTAAAAGTAGGCCTAAGCAAAGCCGTCAAGTGCGTTATCGGCACGGTTAGTGTGGTCTGGAAATTGGAATCTAGGTGGACTGCTGATCAAATGTCAACAAGCAGTGCCTGAAATGATGACATAATCTGCCATAAGTATTCATTTTAATTCGCACTGAAAATAAAATCTGGTGTCAGCCCGGCCCGGACTGATACTAACGCCTACCCTCAAACAGCGTGGTGGAACGTACCGACGGGGGCATGTAATCCGGGTTGAGATATTGCATGCTGCCGGACACCCCAGACTGCAGTAACTTGCTCGTCGCTGTAGCCACGTCCGTTGACGTTGTGTCCATCATAGCGGCCTAGTACACCACACAGTGGTCTTCAAGTCCTCAATAAACCTCGCTCACCGAACAGATGATATAGGCCTATTCGCATACAGTCGATTCAGCGGTCACAAGTTCGCTGTGGCTAGCCTATAGGCCTATATTTTGTCCGATAACTTAACGAGTCTGAAATGCAGGCAAACATAAGCCGACGACGACGACGACCAGTGAACGACGCGACTCGGATGGCAACTGACTAACGTCTCGTGACTGCTCGGTCTTTACGCCGACGTCCGTCCGCGGCCTGCAGCTGACAAGTTCTGACGAGTGATCGAAGCAGCCGCAGCTGTTGACGCTTCACGCCAGGCTCAGCACAGCGCACACAGCTGTTCAGAGCTCACTCAGCGCGCGCTCACTCACGCTTGGTCGGTCGGACGCTTTGTGTTTACAAGAGGTGGAACAGGGCGGAGACATGGCTGTCATTGGCCGACGTCAGATCGTAATTAACTGCACGACGGCGGCCCCACGTACGTCGACATGCCGGCAATCAACGTACGGCCGTGCCTGGCATCGCTCGCTTTTATCTCGCCCGTTCTTAATCAATCATCGATCCTATTAGTCGGCCGTCACTCAGCCCGTCAACTCAACGGTCACTATCGCGCCGCCCGGGTGTCCTGCAAGCTATTGCCCGCTGCCAGAAATTCCCCTCACCGCCGCTACAACAGCTTAAATAACTACACCGTATCCGTAAAAAAGTAACCCCGTTGACGACGTACAATAGAAATGTAAAATCTGAACGAATCGAAATAAAATTTCATACACTATGATACCCAGTAAATCAATGAAGTAACCATCACATTTCGTTAAGAAATATCGATTTCGTTGTAGGAGTTATAATATTAATTTATAAATATCGATTGACATCTTAAAGTTGCGCCCGATCGAAAGGAAGGAACATTTGGGTCGGAATCCCCAGTTAAATTCTACATTGCAAGTTTGGTCAAACATACTTTCTCGACTGATGACGAGTCACGACTGACTGACTTCGGTCAATTGAATAATCAGATGCGAAAATGATGCTTAGGCCCAGTGAACAGTTATTGCACGAGGTATCTATTACAATTTAGGAATTTAGGTCTTGTCCTGCATGTGGAATTTCCACGAATTTCTTCCTGGTATAGAGCCAAGTCGTTTTGGTGCACGCAGCTCGCAGTCGCGTCTGCTGCGCAAAACGCTTTCGCCTTCAAAGCCGACGACGTTCCGTTTGTAATAGGAGGCGTCACGCAACGCGGAACTGCGGTGACAACGACGCGCCAACGCAGACAATCTGTCATAGTGATGCTGCCTCCCACGGCCCATGGACCACTAGATTACCGGTGCCGCAGCCAACGCTTTTGTCCGGCGCCGCAGTCGCCACGCAGAACCACGGCTAGCACTAGCTTGTCGTCGTCGCTGACAGCGTCAGATAGATGCGTGCATGCGGGTCGTACGTCGGCCAGCTAGCTGTCCTGTCTGGCGACGATGACGAATGGTTAACAGCGGAATTCATCGTTAATTCATCGTCAATCTCAGCCGGCCATCGCAGGTTCAGTTGTGAAAACGTTTAGGCCGTCGTCACGCCGAAGCGACATTCATTCCAACTAAGCTGCTGCAGTCATCCATCACTGTCGCTTCAGAATAGAGAATGTCGCCGCTAATGTGTAGGCCCACGACTGTAAAGTCTATAATAATATTTGGCTTATACCGACAGTTAAAAATATCAACCTGTTTCAATCGATGAGCAAAAAACCATTTTCGCGCTGTCACTGTATACAAGGTCAACGTTAGCAAAACGATCAATCAGGTATTTTCAAGCACCAAAACTGGAATGAGATAAACTAATTTAATGATGAGAAAACGCTGAACAAATACACATATATGAACTGAAAGCACGATCATGCTACTTCAAACACCTTGCATAAAGCTTAGAGGCGAGAAGATATAAGGCTAAAAACTAGTAAAAAGTACTTTCAGCAGTCACAATAAATAAGTCACTAAGTAAAGCAAATTTAAACTTTTTGTTCAAAACGTTACAGTAAATGGTTCAAGTCAAGCACATAAACATAAACAACAGCTAAATGTTAAAATGTTAAAAATCTATTTAACCACAATTACACAATTAACAGCACATCATGTAACACATTCAATCGCTAAAACTTCACCAAAAATACACAAGCAAACATTCTAACGGCATCAGCCAGAAAAAATGATGAAATTTTTCGAACAGAGTAAGATAGAAATCGACAAAACAGGCAGTGCAGATTCAAGCAAATGTATCTTAACGATACTTCGCTAGCAGCAAACACTGTGTGAGACACGTCTATACAGTACTCTGGAAGTCAAAGGAAAACAAACACACATTCAGCAGATATTAGTATCACATAAACAGTTGCTATAACACTTAACGACATCAAGGTATTTAACACTTTTGCTCCAAAAAAGTAAGCACATGAATGATGACAGTAGATAGCTAAACTGTAGATAAAAACAGCTAAAATGATAAAAACACTGTTTAACAATTAGATAAAAACGGTAATTAAAAGAAAGCAATAGTACTATTTTCGATTTTTTTACTTAACTGGTCTAGATTATGAATTGTTTCCAGATTAGCACAATTCACATAAGTAAACTTTTGACAATATTGTTGGCAAAAGCGTCCATCCCCCTCAAAGCCAAGAAGCATCCTCTCTCATGCCCCAAGTCGTACCAACCTCTCCTGTTAGCTCTCTTTGTATTGAATATGGCCAGAATCACCGTAAGCTCCTGTAGTGGGGCTCGGGGTGGATAATAGCTGCAAATCTATTTTGCCGCATTTAAGGTTGTCAAAATGCATCTCGTGGCGACAGATTTCTAACCTTTCCAGGCAGTTTGAACCAACAATTTACCACCAGAAAATTCCCCCTACCAGTTTGCTATTTTATAACTTCCCCCAACTTTTAAGGAAGCATCCTACATCTACCTGTCAACGAAGCAAATGCTCATAAATGTTGGAGCAGAAATTTTACAGGGCAATTGCCCTTCTGTCACTAATTTAACACTATTAATTAATTAATTACTTACAGGCTAAAAATGTGTTATGCACTAAAACAGCACCGACATTGAACAATAGCGCATTCACTATTCTCATCAGAACAATAGCTGAAGAAACAAAAAAAGTTACAAAATTCACTCCACATAACAAATAAATAACTGACAATCAGCACTTTATTATGGCATTTACACTGTAAAAGTCGTTATTGAAATTCACACTGTCCATCACTTCAGTAACAGCTGCATCACTGGTTAAACTGCGTATTTGTTAAAGAAAGTACTGATAATGTTTGTTGTATCAGCTGGCCAGCGGTGGTATCGCAAACGTACAGCAACACTGCACTGCTGACAATGGACAGCAGACGCCGATCAACAACTCAATAAAACAACTTGTGCTGTCATGTACGCGGCCGTCTGTCTACTCTGTATTTGACGATGGTTGTATTAGCCATCTGCGCTATGCCTAGTGAGCAGTGCACTGAGCAGCTTAGTCAGTAGATAATCTGCCAGCCATAAGAAAACAATAATTTTGCGCAAGATATCTGCCATTTTTCTGGAAAATTTTTAATCCTTATCTTTGACCAACAGAGCCAACGGTTATTCCTGCAATGGGAAACGTTCTCATCAACTTTTATATCATCTTATAACATCTTTTCATTTATGACTTAGAAGCCTGTAAAAGATGGTCAGAAGGATGGACAGGCAGATAGTAATGCAGCATGCTAAGATAATGGCCGCATGACAATTGTCGTGTGCACATGTGCATTAACAGTGGACGCGCTGATGCTATGAAGTACTGCTGGAGTGAGATGTCTGCTGCTGCGGTGGAAGACTGTACAGAATATGACTGTCATCATCATCATCATCATCATCATCGGAGATGTCACACTGCATCTGCTCGGGTTCGGTTACATCGGCGCTCGGCCAGAGACGAGCGTAGACAAGGATGTATGCCTGAGCGCGATGCACGTCTTCAGCGCTGCACAGCGTCACCGTCGAGTCGTTGCAGTCAACCCATGACTCTGTACATACACGTACACAAACGTGTGTACAACGTTTAACGGCCAGCTTCCACATGAACTTAGCCAGTCTCTAATAAAAGGTTGAAGATGTGCTTTATGTGCTTTACCAGTGTTTTACCAGAACCCATCTGAGAGCTATGTACGGTGCATATCACACAGTGTTATCTGTCACCCGGCACAGACGAATGCACCTCAGGTCAACCCCAGCCAGCAAAGCTGATACTCGATTTACCTACCCCGGAGGGATGAAAGGCTGAGCCGATCTGTTCGCTGCACCAAGATGGTTGACCCATTCGCAGACATTCACCTATGAAGGTAGTGACCAGCTGACAGTGACCCAACTGGAAGCCCAACCCATTACCGCATGACTGTAAATCCAACGCCCTTCCATCATGCCACCGGACACAAAGTCCAAGCAAAAGACACAATACCGGCACATGGATTGTAGCAGTAGGCGGTGTAATGTCCGGAGCCAAATCCCCGTCCATGATGCATCACGACAGCAACAAGCTGGTACTTGAGTTTCACTGATGATGAGATTCGACGGTCAGCTGGTGGTGTGAAACAAAACGGAGTCAAATCAAGCACATCGTCGAACTGTACGTGTGCCGCGATCTTTCCACGACTGTTACGACCACCCCACCTGATAGATGACACCAATAATGTGTGTCAGCAAGCCCCGGACCACCTCACGGACAGGCCCAAGAGAGCCACAGCAAGGCCCAGGAAACATTCTCACAGGACCCCATATGAGATGGTGCCTGGGAAGCAGGCTAGAATACTGAATACATTCATTCATTACCTCCGCCAAGGAGGTTATGTTTTTGCCGGTTTTTGTTTGTTTGTTTGTCTGTGTGTTAGCAAGATAACTCAAAAAGTTATGGACGGATCTTTCTGAAATTTTGAGGAAATGTTGGGCATGGCATAACCTACAAGTGATTCAATTTTGGGGGGGATCCGACAGGAATCCTGGATTCTTGATCACTTTGAAATTTTCGTTACCATTGCGTTAAAGGGGGCATAAGCGAAACCGCTGGCAAAACGAATATGGTGACGCCACCTGGCGAATAGCACTGCCTTGGCGGAGGTACCTGCAAGCTACGATTGCTTTCTAGTTTGTTTAAGAAATAGTCCTATATGTTGAAAAATTGGTGCAAAATAACTGTAAGCTCATTTCAGATGATCGGTACTGCTGTGAAACATATAGCAAATGTATACACCGTGTCCGGAAAAAAAAGAGTCTACGGTATTTTCGTCATATCTTTGACAAACTTAAACCTATTTTCATAATTTTTGGCATGATTCGTCCTGAATCCTAAAATTACGTCAACTGTACAGTTGTAGTGCTTATGCCAACATGAACGTGCACTGTTACATCTGCCATAATAGCCAACATTAACAGAGCTCATTATGTGAATATCTTAGTTCACAACAATGATCAGACTTTTTGTGATCTAAATAGCTTAGCTGAACAATGACCATGACATAACATGACTGTCTAGCATGCATATGCTTGAAATCATATGCAATGTATTATTTTTTGCAACTATGCCCCATTGCCCACAGAATAATTTAAATGACATAGCTTCTATTCGTTTCTGCTGAAATCTGCACATGCACTCGGCCACAAATTTAATCCACAAATGAACCCAGTAAAGACGCTTAACACCACACCATGAAGGAGAAAGAAATAAAACAGGCAGCAGAGATACTTGCATAAATCGCTTCAGCAACAAACGCAAGACAGGTGGTGCCTGATGAATGAGAGTGTGTCGTTGAGCATCAGTATGAACCGTGTTCTTCCTCTTGGCTAACAGCACATTCACATCACACACTAACTACGGATGGGTGGCAGCCAGTTTCAATCATTTCTAACACATTCGTTGTTGACATGGTTGAAAACAACATTACACCTAATGTGTAATTTTTCAACTGGACTCTTGAGATACTGCAGACCCATCTTTAGGGGGTGGCACCTTGGCACTGAGCAAAGGGCCCCACGCCCCAAAGGGGCAACATGCTACAGCAGTAGTCGCCGCAACAAATGATGAATTGATCGATCAATCTAACCAAATTTCATCGCCTTAGCGATGATTATAGTCACAACTTGAACTCAGTTAAAAAGTCTAGAAAATTCTTTGAGAGAGGAAGCGGGAAATCTAGGGTCCAAATTTTTTGGCTCGCTCCACAAATTGTAAGCCTGAAAACACACAAGATACAGCATAGAGACCTGCATTACCTACAGTACAGACTTAGGCCTATCGATGGGCGGCACCAGAGGAAGATCATGGGAAACAGCTGCCCCCTGTGCCCTTGCTTTCCAGCTGCCCCCTCAGGAGAAATGCTGATGGTGATAAACTTAGCGTCTTTTGGTAACCATGCACATGTGCATGCCAAGACTTATTAAACGTCATTTTTTTGCAAGACAACATGCATCAATAAGCTATTGGTGATTTTTGTTTTGCGTTTCCAAATATTAAAAACGCAAGTAAATTTGCAACTTCCACTAAACATCAAAAAACTAAAGGTGTTTCAGCTTCAGGGAGGGGGCTTTGCCCCCTGACCTCCTGACTAGGGGCTCTTCTTCTGAACCCCGCTATGTCTTTTTGATGCACATAATTGAATAAGGATCGACATTTGACCTGAATAAAAAAATATTGCCCCCTGTGCCCTGGCCTTTGCCCTCACGTTGCCCCCAGCTTCAGATTCCTAGCGCCGCCCCTGGGCCTATCCTACAGTTTGTTGTATAGTGTGGTCACAAGTCACCATATGGTATTAAAGGCCCCACAGGTAAGTTAATGCCAAGGCCCTGTGCTGGCAAAAGACGGCCCTGACCTACTGGCAATTTTAGATTAAAAAACCAATATTCCACGATGACCACACGTTACACTAGATGACCAAAAGTCACCACTGTTAAAGCATTACACTCTGCAGAGTAGGATGTAAGCATGCCATATAATTTCTCCAGCCAACGAAGTTACCAACAGTATCAAAGTACTAAAGGTACAACTTCGTGTTTAACATATGGCCAAATAAAGAAAAACTTGCTAAACCTTATATATTTCAGTTATATACCACCTTAACAGGCTCACAAATAGAAATGCTTAATAAGCACCAAAAATGTCAACACCAATAACATGTGCACAGTTTAACACGTGGCACTTAAGATTAGAAATACAGCAAATAAAGAGAATATGATGTCTAATTAGCAACAAAACATTATTCTTACCATTGCATTTTTCACACACATAAATCAGACCAAGCTTCTCAACTTCAACATACTGCGCCAACATATCTACAAGCAACAACATCCAAGTGCTATAAAACATGCCACATTTCCAATAAATGTTAAAGGCTGTGTCTTTATGGGAAACCTATCGCAAAACTACAGAGCATCACCTGCCATATGAAATCACACCTGCCACACAATACAGGTGAACATGCCCCACCTTAACCGCAGCCAAATAAGGTGGTACTCGATTTACCTACCCTAGAGAGGGATATAAGGCTGAGTTGACCTTAGTGTTGGTTATGTGCCTCGATGGTTTAACTGTCTGCGAACAGTCACCATTCCAAGTAGTAACCATTGTTATCGACTTGACCGATAGTTGAATACACCACCTCTCAGGCCCGGATTCCGGATCTTTTAGTTAACTGATCACTTAGTAAACAGTCTGTTAATTGTAATTCGTTAGTTAAGTTCGTGCACGTTTCTGAACAAAACCTTGACTGGCTGTTAGTTAACTGAATGGTAAACTATAGTTGCTTAGCAACGATGCGCACGGCGCTAATCACTTCCGTCTAGCGCAGGCGGGCGTCATAAATATCAATAAGTGCAAGCGCTCGTCAGCCAGCCCACGAGTGAATGGCCATTTTGTCCATTTACGAACGGATTTTGTAGTAAAATTTGTAGCAGCAAACGTGTCCTCGAGCATTCTGAAAACATTGCTATACGGTAAAATCGTTCTATAGTATCACATTCTTCAATTAACTGCTTGCAAAATGGTATAAAAGTTGCGTTAAATATGGCAACTACGATCTGTTTTGAAAAGTGACGATATACACGATGTTTCATAAAAATGCACTTCTTCTTCTTTCTTTCATAATTCATTCAAATAAGGATCAATTGACATAAAATTTTTACCTCTTGTAGATGAAAAAATACTAATTCAAAATATTTCAACAAAATATAGCAGTTGATTAAATATTCTTTGCTAGTTGTGACATAACGCTGACATCATAATGTGTCGTGAGTACAAGCTTGCTTGTCTCAACTGGTGGGTCATTTGCTACCCTGCTTCGACGGTAAACTTAATGTGGTTTGCTGATGACAATTTCTTGAAGTTTTACAGTTGCAGCCACAAAAATAGCGCAAAGCAATTGCATTTATGTGTCTTTGGGGATAGTTTGACATTTGCATATTTGAGCAAGACAATGCACCAGCACGCAGAGCTTGCGAGGCAGCTGAGTTTCTGGCTCGAGAGACACCTAACTTCAGAACTTCAGCCCCCATGTTCAATGTTAAGTGCTGACATGATGAAAATGTTTTCATCAGCGAACCAGATTAAGTTCACTGTAGAATCAGGCTAACAACTGATAGCACCAGTTGAGACAAGCAAGCTTGTACTCACGACACATTATGACGTCAGTGTTATGTTACAACTAGCAAAGAATATTTAATCAACAGCCATATTTTGTTGACATGTTTTGAATGACCATTTCTTCAGCTATAACTGGTAAAAATTTCGTGTAAAGTGATCGCCATTTGAGTGAATTATGAAAGAAAGGAAAAAGGTCCTTTTTTATGAAACACAGTGTATAACACAAGATAAACAGCACAATTACGCTAACTGGACCATTTGGACACAAGCACAGTGCATATTTAGTTCATTAATCAAAGACTTAATCATTACACCAACCTTTCAGATTACAGTTGTCCGTGCATGCTGATGACATGTCATCGTTAGTTGCGTGGTACTGCATCGGAAAATCCAGCGACAAATCGGCAAATGGCTCATACGTTTTTGAGACATTGCAACAAGTCAGGCATTCAGTCTTTGACAAAGCAACACACAGGCAAAGCACCTCAATACCAACGTGTATTTTGATGAATTTGTCAACTTATTAACCTCACCTCAATACCAACCTGAAACCTTTGAACAATCCTAATGAAAGCAGCAGTTGCCAAAACATCAGGCTAATGAATAAAAGTTGTAATTTAATAATTCTATATAACTTATATAACCGGGTAACAACTAAGAATGATCTGCATTGCTGTGCGATACACTGCCGAGCATATTCCAACACCACAAGTCAAAGAAAAGGCTAAAAAATCATACAAAAAAGATGAACACATAAATCAAATCAATCAATCAGTCAATCAAAACAGATCAATACAGCATTTCCATGTGTCACAAATAAATCCAAGTGGTAGAAACTAGACTGAGATAGGTGATATCGAATATCGGCGATATCGGTGCTTATAATGGGCCCGAAAATGATGAGAAGCTGGACAAATCTATGGCTAGTAAACAACAGAGAGTTCCGAGTGGAATACGGCTCATGCTGAAGACTGCTTCATGTGCGGTAAAGAAAGCAACGATTTACCAGATGACGATGATAAGACAAACGATACGAACTAGGTTGACAACTTGACCCTCAAACAGCTGAGAGATGATATCAGTGTCGGAAGATTTATCACCGGCACCAGATACAGCAGACACATACGTCAAAAGTTCAGCCGGGTCATCCTTAACATCCAGCTGAAGTGTACACAGAAACTCACTGCCACAGCAAAACACAGCAGCTGAGTGAGCCGACTAATTAAGACAATATGTAAATCCGTAAAACTTCATCAGTGCCAGGAAGGAAAATTCATGTAAAATAAGCAAACAAAAAAACTTAGTAGGCAACAATTTAACAGCTGTGATAATGTACCACAATCTCACTATTAGCAGTAAATGTGACGATCTTTGCCAACGTATGAAAAACAAAAACAAAACTAGTGTCTTTAAGCAGACTCCATAGCGCCACATGAGGCAAAAGCTTCCGAACAAAAATTGTTGCGAAAAGGCAACAGGAGTTCCCGAAATGTCAACAAATAAATGTAGTTTACAGAAAAAATGTCAGAAACAGCTCCAATGAATATGACGATCCAAATTGACAGAGGTATAGAGCAGTTTTTCTCACCTCAGAAATTCCTGAGCATCGTGTTGAGTGTAACCCTTAAAGAACGGCATTCTGGTCCAGATCGCTGAGAGCATCTGATGAGGACTGACAACTGCCCACTTGCCCGACCACATCACTCGAAGCAGTGCACTTAGTTCATTGGCCAGGCTTCTGTTGTACAGCATAAATAGTTTGCTATATCTACAAAGCCACTGTTGTTATTTTTATACTCCCAGTTGCAAAAATCCCAAAAGCTAAAAGCAAGTTGACTACAACGGCACAAGTCTAATTCTGTAGTAAATAAACAGGTTTCTTCAAAGACTACCAAGTTATAGTTCTGAACCTCCGCAGAGACCCATTGGGAAAGATACATTTTTACTGCATGAAAAAACTTTCTGAAAATTGAAAACTTAACTACTAATAATATTGATTTTTGCTTAACTCAGGCTCCAATTATTTGGAGCTAACCAAAAGGTCAAAGCATCTCCAAGAGACACAGAGGCTGTGAATTTGGATGTAGCATAATCCAGAGTAACTCTTGTGTTAGTATGCTCGTTATTACACACATTTAGTTTACGTCAAAAACTTGCTGACAATTTCTGGTTCAGAACATAACAAAAATTTTTAGAAAATCATCTTCTCATAAAGAGTAACAGCAGTTTGGTGGACAAATCTTACAAACACATCACATCGTAATTCAGCAATCCCAAAGACACGCAGAGAAACACAAAAACAACAGAGTAAAACTGTCTGAAAACAGATACAAACATGGTCAAATCATCAGCTGTGTTTGGCATAGCTGCTATTGAATAGATCGTCTTGCTATCAGCCGACGTTGCACCTCCACTCAGACCTCCACGCTGCAGCATCTCAGGGTCCTTTTTGTTCACATGCTGCAACAAACAATCATTAAAAACTCATTATCACTAACAGCCGAAGCCAGAAAACAACAAAGACTGAAAATTTTAATAAGTTGTTCACTGCAATAATGCAGACAGTAGCTGTTAACTTACTTATTTCTAAACAAAAATATTTTGAACATCTACGTTACTGCAATGTTACACGTTTTATGTGTTATCCTGTATGTATGTATGACTTGTATGTAGCTGGTCTGATTTTTGATCTGCATTCTATGTAACACAGTTCGTGCCTGACAAACCTCAAAACACTCAATGGTCGTCTGTCGAACATAACGGCGAGCGTTTGATGGCTGAACTGTGCTGCCAGTGACACTGCCACAGCGACCTCGCTGAATGAAGTACTCGCGAAACTCAGCCACATGACTGCAAACAAACTGACAGCATTCATTCAGCTACTCATGACTGACCACATTACACAAAGTATTACCGTAGTAAGTTAATGTACACCGTGGAATATCAGACACATGTTGTTCTGTGTCTATGCTATTTCAAGTTTTCCCACAGAATTATTAGTCCGCCTGAAAACGATAGTTTTTGAAAGGACTTCTGTTTTACACATGATGTTTTTTCTTTCCGCGCGAGATCTCCGAGATGCGTGGGCCGACCGGCGTGAAATTTTGCATGATGGTCAGAACTAGGCTGAATTTTATAATGCCGGTCCAAAATTTTGGGGGGCGCACCCCAAAAAAATTTCAGGGGCGAAAAACATGCAAAATTTGGCCCGATTTCGGACGACTTCGAAGTTCAGCGGCGAATATCTCCGAAACGGATGAAGAAATTCAAAATCAGATAGTCATTCCGTCTATCGCGATTCCTCCTGCGTTAGGCGAAACAAGTATGGTGAAGTTCGGTCCAGTGACCTTGGAGATTTAGATGTGAAATCGTACCCCCCTAAAGCGCAATTTTCAGAAGACCGTATTTCAGCCCCTAGGGGGTGCTGCGCCCCCAAATTTTTACACGTGCTAGAGAATGACCAAGTCTTACTAGCGCACCCCCCACTGGAGACGAAAGCCCCCCTTACAACTTTTTTCAAAGAGGGGTCAAAAATTGAAATTGGCTTAAAATGCAATAAATTAGCGCTTATAACTTCGGAGTTAGGGGGTGTAGCTCGACGAAACTTTGGCACTTGACGCGGCTCTAGGTTGGGGTGTTAATGCAAGCACAAATTTTGGGGGCACCGCCCCCCCTTAAAATTTGGGAGGGCAAAAAAACGTTCAAAAATCGGTGCGATTTACAACAACTTTCGAGTTTGAGCACAAATATCTCTGGAACCGATGAAGATAACGACATAATCTAAATGGCGTTGACGAGAGCGATCCTTTCTGCATTGAACAAAAAAAATTTTGTGAAATTCCGTCCACTACGAACCAAGTTATAAGCGCTAATGTTGACCTACCCTAAGTCGACGAAGCGCGTTCG
>Ga0056128_1008430_pt1 | contig 12989 bp, 10 predicted proteins | sample WorMetLIZISLAND2_FD_71113 | JGI IMG/M metagenome (GOLD analysis project Ga0056128, IMG submission 71113) | Marine gutless worms symbiont microbial communities from Max Planck institute for Marine Microbiology, Germany - Olavius geniculatus... ...
AACAGTTCTTTAAAACAATCCTGTTCAGTCAGTACTAGTGTGACAAGTGCATTAGAGGTTAATTTTAACAATATGCGCTATATAAATTTACATTTTACTTTACTTACTTACTTTACTTTACTTTGTACGACAGCTAATGAGGTGTCATACGTTTTGTCGTAACTTTTTCGTACGATTTTTTTGTAAATTACATTTATCATAAATCTGTCGTAAACTTGCGGTATGTCGTAACATTGTTGTAAATTTGTCCTACGATGTTTTGTAAATTTGGCCCCTGGGCTGCAGGTTTCACTGTATGCTGTCTACTGTAGTGTACCTGCTTGGCCAATGGAGTTTTCGAGTTGCAGCGCCACTCATCTGGAACAGTCTTTTGCATACCTGTACTCTAGTCTATGGCCATCAGTCATAGACATTTCAAAACTTGGCTGAAAACTCTTTTTTAGCCACGCTTAAGCATCCGACTGATTTCTGAGAAATTTCTTTTTTAAAGAGTATATAAACTGAACTGTACTGAGCTGTGTTTACTGTACCATGTTTTTTCTGCTTCTCCATGTAAAGATGGTTGCCTTAGTGCTTAATTTTTTTTCAGTTTAGTTATTCAGCCGAAAAACTGGGACTGCAGAAATTGATGGTCAGTCATGTAAGTGGTCAGAGAAAACTTAAGGATTTTCGATTTAACTCGCGTTCTGAGAAAACACAATAATTGGACAATAATTGTGGTTTAGTTGTAAAAAATTAAATTAGTGATTGATTGATTTATTCTCAGTTTTTTGCGTACCAGTAGTTAACTATCAAAAGTTTTTAATTGCTAGTAACTCCGAGAAAATTAATATCGTTTTGTTGTTCAGTTCCATCATTAATCAACAGTGATTAGTGCTTGGTGCTGGTAGTTGCTGCTGACTAGTGTGTAATAAAAAGTAGAAAACAGAATGTTAAAAGGCAGTCGAGGTTTATTTGGTAGTGCGTCATTAAAATGGCATGAGAGTGGTTGTAACGGTTATAATTGTTTCGGTATTTAAAGTTTATCAGTATTTGTGTGCACTGACAGATGGTGGCGTTAAAGGAAAAGATCAAGGAACTGCACGAGTCGTATAAAAAAGTGTCGGAAGTGAAGGGACCGCGGGATATAACGGCGGACTTTGCAGTTAGAAGCAAGCAGCGAGATGTCAGTGCAGCATGTCAGGTATGTGTTGGGCCAAATGCTTTAATCATACTTTGCTATAACATTATGTCTGCTGCAGCACATAATTAAATTTAGGCAAACATGTCATATACACCATGATCTAAAAACGTGCCACTTGCCAATTTTTATAATTTTTAGCATGCAACATAAGAAGAAACTTCACGTAAATGACTTTACTTTTGGCTACCTTACTTTAATGCTGTCGTTACACTACCTTGTGAAATGCAGAAGTCGTAGTTTGGCCATTTACAACAATGAATTTATACTGGATAGCCCACGTTTTGGCTCAGAAATGATTAACTAAATAGCGACAAACAGGATTGGCAACTATTGCATCTCAAAAAGTCACACGTGTCACATCACATCATCTTTATTAAGCATGTGCTCAAAATGTCCTTCTACAGCGCGAATGCAAGCGGCAAACGTTGACACCACTCGCAAACAGCAGGCTCAACAACCTACATTTCACAAGGTTGTGTAGCGACAGTATTAACGTGAGGTGGCCAAAGTTAGAATCATTTGTGTTGAGTTTCTTCTTGATATTACATGCCAAAAATTATTAAAATCGGCCAATGTTTCACGGAGATATTCAAAAAATAGAAGGGCACGTTTTTATGAACCATGGTGTCTAGAATTCACAGCACTGGCAGAAAATCAAAACCGACTGAAACCGCGGTTTTTTTCCCCAAACCGAACCGAAACCGACCGACTTTGGCCAGTGGGAAACCGTAACAACACTAGTGGACTGGCAAACTTTGTTTCCGGATGATTGGGAATTGGTGAGATCTTAGCATTAAAAATGACATGTGTTAGACTGTATGACACTTGTACACGTAGGAGTACAATCAGCTGACTGCACAGCAGAAGGAGATTGAAGAAAAGCTGCAGGAATTGGAATCATCTCCACCCAGGTTTCACTTACTGTATAAATTTTACAGCCATACGATTGTTTTGGTATCCCATTACTGAACTAATGTGGCCGATCTGAACTTGCTTTAAACACTTCAAAAACCATACTTGCCATAGATATAAAAAATGTTCCAGAACCAAATTTAAAAAAAAAACATTAAAAACGTAAAAAAAACTTGGTAAAAATTTAAAAAAACGTTGATGAAAGACGTTAGCCCTGATTTTGCCTAAAATGTAATGCTTTAAGTGCAGTATAGCTTGAACTAGAGAAATAGAATCTTAATCAATTTCAGACCAAGTATCACTAGACTAAGTAAATAAGCTACCACCACTGTAGCTTATTAATTTGTTTCAGTTGCTTTAAAAGTGCTTTTCGACGTTCTTGGTGGAATTTTCAAATTTTAGTGGACATATTTTTAAAAATAATACAAAAACGTGGAGAAAAATACCAAACATAAAAATATATAACCAATACCAAGGTCAACTCAGCCTTTCATCCCTTTGGGCACTGGACTGTTTGGCTGAAGTTGAGGCTGACCTGTGTCATCCCATATGGCAGGTGAGGCTGCATAGCATTGAGATGGGTTTCCCGTGTATAGCTAGTTTGGTGCAGTTTTTTCGCTATAAACAGGGCTTTAGAAAGATGCTGCGTTAGACCATGCGGTGTATATTTTTAACGACTGGTTAAGACCAGCTCGTTGATATATTAATGAAACGAAACAACTATCTGAAATGGCTTTGACTGTTTTGGCTTATTGCTGACATCTTTGTCATCACTTTACATTAAACTTGAACTTAGCATGGGCTGTGTTGATTGCGAGATTTCACTAATAGCTATGGTTAGCCACAGGTTCACTTAAGGTGTGTGAGCTGTAGTCCATCTTCGAGTTGCACAGGCCTTGCTAATAGATACTAACGATTGGTTATTTTTTTTGCCAGGCATTTTCATTTGCTTCTTTCCTTTTCCAAAAAAACTTTTCTCAACTTTGTAAATTTTTGTATGTTTTTTGAAGCAGAAAGTTTTGCATGAATTGTATGCTGTTAATTTGTTTTGTTGTTTGTTGCTTAGTGATGTGTATCTGTCGTCTCGCGATCGGCAAATACTTGACTGGCACTTTGCTAATCTGGAGTTTGCCAACGCCACGCCTCTGTCAATGCTGTCACTGAAGCACTGGGACCAGGATGATGACTTTGAATTTACTGGCAGTCACCTGACAGGTAATTTAGTCCTATTTAATCTAAAGAAATTGATATAGCATCATCGTCGCAATGTCAGTCACGAGTCAGAAGTGCTGTGTTGGCGCTGACTTGTCCTGCGTGTGGTAGGCCAAGGTAAACAGTTCGGTTTTAAGCCTAGATTTGAAGTTCGCAAAAGCGCTGGTTAATCTAATGTTCACAGACGGCTTGTTTCAGAGAGTAAGAGCAGCGATGGAGAAGGATTGAGATGAAAAAGTAGTAGTAGCTACGGGCTGATGAAGCAAATTGGCTGCGGATGAACGTAAGTTTCTGGTGGGCTGATATTTAGGTACTGTGATACTGCTTCATTTGCAGGGTGACCACTTGTTTGGAAAACGGGGAAAAGTTGGGGGAATTTTACAGCTGTCAAGGAAACGTTGGGGATGGCAGTCAAATCAGGAAATGTCATGGAAGAATCTTGTCCGGGAAAATTGTCCAAAAACTTTTCGAAAAATTGCACCAACGTTGTCTGATTGTTGAAGATGGCAGCTGTAAACCTGTAGGGTTAGCTGTAGTAGGTTTTGCAGGTCCGATGCTCAGCTACTCAAAGCAGTGCTCATTTGAATGCCGGTGTCATAATATTGTTAGAAATTGTCCTTCGATATGCGTAACAGACTCGTCACAAGTCCGTGTGAATTTTGTTTGAATTCATGTTTATTAGAATATGACTGTATGTGATGTATCTGCCGTTTAATGTAGAATATTGCATAGTTTTAGTTATCGACAGGTCTGATTATTACACTTGTGAGTATTTGTGTTACGCAGTGAGAAATGGCTACTCGTGTGTTCCGATGGCTCTCTCTGACGGCCTGGACATCAAGCTGAATTCAGCTGTTCGGCAGATTAAATATTCCAACACAGGTTTGACGAAGCTTTGATTACTCTTGGCATGGGTCAAACTTTTGCAAACATTGTGGCTTAAGTGAAATTTGAGTCCGATAAGTAGTGTACTAATTATGTGGCAACTTGGCAACTTGCCGGTCTGATAAGACGCGTCTATTAAACGAGCGGCTGCGCTTCTGTTTTTACCTTGGACATTTGGCGTTCCATCTTGTTTCTATATTTTCTAGGTTTTATGGCTCGTTACCTCTGAGCTAATTAACACAACAGTACCCTAAACGAACGCTAATCTAGTTATTATCCATTTGTTTCACTTTGCTTGACCATAGCAAAAAGTATCTACAGAAACCAGCATTTGTTTGGCAGCGTGTTTAGTTGACGTGTAATTTGTCATCTGGCACAAGTTTTTTATGGTGCAGTAGTGACAGCATCGCCTGCAGTCCCTCCGTGTGAACTAGTGTTCAGCAGCCAGCCTGTTTTCTGTCATTCGATAGCACCTAGTTAGAGATCTTTTTGAGTATGCGCTATATAAATTTACACTTTACTTACTATTTGTAGCTCAAACCAGATATGCATTAGAACTGCAGTTTAAGCATCATTGAAAAAGTTACTTGTTCGGCAGCTATATTAGTTAACTTTCTTGCTTATATTTTTACTGTGTTATTAAGTATTTGTATCTTTTGTGTTCTTTTTGTTCTCCTTAGTAACATTCTGTAGTTTTTTTGGTTTCTGCATATTTTTATGTTACTGTTCTCATGCATTCGATGTGAGTGTTTATTCATTGCATACTTAAATAACATTAATATAAACAAATTCATAAGTAGCACAAATAATCAGTTGAGTGTTATGTTATCTATCAGGAGTGGAGGTTGTGACGACTCACTCACGGACAAACAGCAACTCGATGACGTATAAAGCCGATGCAGTGCTCATCACGCTGCCTCTTGGCGTGCTTAAGGAATCTTTTCGGAGCAATGGTATCAACAGCATTCAGTTTATACCTCCGCTGCCTGAATGGAAAATGGCGGCTGTAAACCGGCTTGGTTTTGGTAATCTGAACAAGGTTCGACTAGTTCCAGTTGTTTCAGTTTAAATGTACTGTGATGTAAACTTGTACGTCTCTTGTATGTAAATGATGTAGGTTGCATAGTTTTTGCAGTGTTGCCAAATTTATTGTCTTATAGTTGTATAGGGTTGGTGACTTGGCGTAGCAGTAACAGGCCGGGTTAGTACTGTGATGGGTGACTACCTGCGGCAGGTTAACCGTCTCGGTATGTAACCAGCCGTCCAGGTCATCCTCAGCCTTCCATCCCTCCGGGGTAGATAAATCGAGTACCAGCCTATCTGGCCAGGGTTAAGGCGAGGCGCATTCACCTGTGGTGTGTGGCAGGTAACACTGTGTGATCCCATACAGCAGGTGAAGCTTTGTAGCGCTGAGATGGGTTTCCCATTAAGAGCTATATCACCACGTTTAATCTTTTCACCTTTTGATGTGTACCTCGATTTGTAAAGAACTGAACGATGGAGTCTGCAAAATAGTGGAATTCATTGTGCAGTAATGTGTGGGTTATGTTTAATGCTTTTGCTGGAAAATCTGTAGCTTTTGTATTTTTTATTTTCTGCCAAAGCAGTTCTTTCATGGCTGAGGCCTGAGTCCCAGAATTCCAGAAATTTTACTAACCGTCCTCAAATTAACAAAATGTCCTGAAAATTTGTCCATTTGTCTTGAAATTTTGAAATTCTAAGATTGGAAGTCTTACCAGATGATAAGCAGAAAGCTTTTTCGTCTGACATTTGGAACAAGTTTGAAAACGATGGGCAAATACATGAACTGACTTCGATTGTGGACCCAATTATCTTTATGGATACATATGCACTGTAACAGGTATAATAAATTAATGTGAATATTTTAGAGCTGTCAAATTAATGCGTTCATTAATGCATTGATGGGTTAATATTTAATTAACACATGTTAAAAAAATTAACGCACATGTGTAAATATTCTGAATTCTGTGAAGCAAAAGTTCCAGTATTCCGTTAAACTATGGTTATTTGACAGTTGAATGAATTCAAGTAACTAAACTGTAGTTGCCATTCCATCACTACTGTATATAAATACTATTTAGATGAGAGGCTAATAGATTTCAATGCTAGCTATGACATCAGTTATTGTTGAAAAATGTGTTTTTATTTGCTTTCCAACTTTTACATTCTACAGGCGGGGCCCAAAATGTCGTGCGGCTCAGGGTAACTTCCCCCTATACTCTCCCTTTCGATGGGCCTGAGTGCATTAATGACACATTAATTAATGAGTTAAAAAAATTAACACTTTGACAGCTCTAGAATATTTAGATTTGTTATGGTACGATAAACCATATTTTAAGAATTTTTTACATTCATGCTGTTCACAGAACACAGTTTTCCAGCATATTTGTCCTGAAAAATCGTCCTGAAATTCTTGCAACTTTTTTTCTGGAAAAAATTTTCGTCCTCAAACCCTGATGGCTTATTGCCATGCATTGCTAGGTGGTGCTGTGCTTTGATCGGATATTCTGGGACCCAAATGCGAACCTGTTTGGTCACGTCGGCAGCACGACGGCGAGTCGTGGCGAGCTGTTTTTGTTCTGGAACCTCTACAAGGCACCTGTCCTGCTGGCTCTTGTTGCCGGAGAGGCAGCGGCCATTATGGAGAACGTCAGTGATGACGTCATCATTGGAAGATCGATTGCTGTGCTCAAGGGCATTTTTGGCAACAGTGCAGTGCCACAGGTACACTTCCATTTTTGTCATTTTGAAACATTTTGCGCTTTGCTTTGAATTCTATTTTCTTGTAATTATTACGCGGCTGCCTTAAGCCCAAATTCCATTACGCCGACTTTCACTGAAACTTCCCCGCAGGGAAAGTCATAGACACAAATTACGAAAGTTGCAGACACAAACCACTTCGACATGTCGAGATGTTTGCGACAAAGTCCGGGACAAGTTCACGGACTTGTTGCAAACATAATTCATGAAATTCGGCGACGTGATTTGTGTCACAGACTTTCATGATTTGTGTCTGCGACTTTGTCGCAAACTTGTCCCAGATTTTGTTGCAAAGTCGGCGTAATGGAATTTGGGCTTTAATAGGCCATCAGTGTTGTCATGGCCAGGAGGCAGGGTGAGGGGGGAAATTGCTACCTAAATTTTTGGCTTTCAGAAAATTGTCGGAAAATTATTTTCTTGTCCAAAAATTTTTATCAGAAAATTGCCATCTAAAAATGCTAAATTTGGGAGTTAGAAAATCATTTTGCGGAAATGAAGGGGCAAAATCAAAATTTCCAGCAGCCATGATCTTTTATCACAAATCTGCAACTGTCTGTTGAAATTCTGTCAGAAATTTGCGGTGCCTGTCCAAAAATTGCAACTTCTTGCACCACCTACTTTTTTAACCCATGACTCCGCTCTAGGCCACGTTATGGGTATTGTCTGTACCTACTGTCTGTCTGTCTCACACAGGCTTTTGACTCGAAAATGAAACAGCGTAAAAATGCAAGTTTGGTGTGTAAGGTTCCCTAGAGCAGGACAGTGTTGCAAAGTCGTAGGTAGATGGCTGCACTGGTCCGACAATTTTTTCTGTCATTTTTTATATGTAGAATTCGACTCTATTGAAAATAAGTCATCATAATGTTACTTCATTGAGCTGTCTAATTTCCGTCTGTAGCTGTGAATTGCTGCTAGCAGTTGTGGTGCGTTCTGTTGTACAGCCGAAAGAAGCGGTAGTTACACGTTGGAGAGCTGATCCGTGGTCCCGTGGCTCTTATTCGTATGTTGCCGCTGGAGCTTCGGGTAACTAACCGCTGCTTGTGCTAATCATACTGAAGTCAGTTGTGTAATTAATGTCGACTGTGAATGAATTCGATATTTTGCACTGAATGCTTATGCTTATGCAGGCAGGTCAGATTTGGTTTTCAAAATACACCCAAAATTGGTGAGTGAGTGAGTGAGTAGGATTTAAAATTTTAATATCCCGCCCGACACAGTATAGGTCATTTTGGGGATGGCCTTTCCAGACAGTGCATGCATATTATCGCCGGTAGGCTACATGAGTGTAAGAAGTTGGTGTGTTTGTTCATTGTTACGGCAGGAAGTGACTATGAAGTAATGGCGACTCCGGTGTCACTACCTCCGCAGCATGCAGTGCTAGGTGCCCCCCCAGCCACGGGTCCTGCTGCTTCCAATCTGCCTCGGGTCTTCTTCGCTGGTGAGCACACCATCCGCAACTACCCCGCCACGGTGCACGGAGCGTTCCTGAGTGGCCTGCGCGAGGCCGGACGCATTGCCGACCAGTTTCTGGGCGCTCCGTACGCAGTTCCACCGGCGGCTACTGCAACGCAGGCTTCTGGGCCGTGATTGCCAACTGCACGGACAGTTGCATGTTTTAGATGTTAGTGTGTGAATGTGTCAAACCACTGTCTGGAGTGGGATAAGTCAGTGTTGAAACAGACTGCTGAATGGTAGTGTGACAGGGTTCCTACAGGTCAGGGAAAACTTGAAAAAGTCAGGAAATTTGTGTGGTCAGCGAAAGGTCAGGGAAAAATATTATTTTTGAAAAAGTCTTGGAAAATGGTCTTGGATCATGCAGACTGCAGATATCTGTGATTGTTTGCATCGCCAAATTATGTCAAAAAAGCAAGCAAATTTGTGGCTTCCATTGAACGTCCAAAAGCTCGAAGTGTTTCAGCTTCAGGGGGCTTTTCCCCCTTCCCTACCTCCTGACCAGGGCGTCTGTTGTTTGCATATTGCTCCATTGATACTGTTTCCTTGTCTTATGCTATAGTATACTATTTATGACATTTGTGCATCGCCCCTATACCTGGTGGGAGCAGCTTGCGCCCAGTGAAAAATAGGGGGGGTTGATTACGGTGCATCAAACCCTCTCATGGTAGAAATTGAGTACGGCCCTATGATTTCTGTGTTCCTTTTATAAAAGTAATGTACTGTGTAAAATATCACCAAAATATGACGGCACCTATGGGGTCCACAAGAGACATGGAATTTGCTCTAATGCTAAGTTTTCTGGTATTTTTTGGTCATTTTCATTGGGACTGAAAAAGGCTTTTGCTTGTCTTTTACCAGGATGGACCACCAGACAATGGTTAAATTCAACTCAACCATGACAAGTCTGCACAAGTTTAAATCTGTTCTATTTTGTTCCTTAGCTCTCAGCCAGACACCGGCTTACACAGTCCCACCACGAATATGGGGCTAATGCATCATGCAGTGTGCATGGTTATGTCCTAAGATCTCAGTGGTACACATTATGCTTACCAATGGGGGATGGCCTGAGAAATTGGTTATTTGGTTACATATTATGATGGTTTACCTGTACTCATCTAAAGAAGGTCACCCATTTAAGGACAAACTGGGCCCAGTGTGGACTTTGTGTCGACTTGACCAATGACGTTCCCAGCTTCAGCTGAAACTCGATTGGGCAACTTGCTGCCATCAGATCATGGAACTGATAGTGTTTTCAGCAGTTTATGCGGAGCAACTGTATGGCCTGAAGTTGCCATGTTCACAAGATTATTATTATTATTATTATTATGATTCCAGCAAAGATGACCATACTTTGACCAGGAAACATTATGACATTGCTACAGTGTGCTGCATGCACACACTGGGGGTCTGATAGCGAAAATGGTGAAATTTTTTTCAACGTGGCTTTGTAAGTGTCCAACCAAAATAAGACTATATATATAAGGTATTCTTAAGACTGTGTTTGCTTTTGCTGGATGGTGCATATAGAATGAAAGTTTTCTTTTTCACACCGGGAGCATTTCTGAGCTTCGTAGTTCCACTGATCTTGCGTCTTGCTTTCCACACAGAACTTCTGTGATCTGATTTTGGGGGATAGAAGCCACTGATTCTGATGAACACAAAATGCCGTCATGAACAAGTTCTGCGAGTGAAACCCATATGACCTTGATAAGACGAGAACTGATGCTCCTGTAGTGAGCTATTTAGTATGGTACTAGTTGATTTCGAGATGCCATAATGTCACAGTGTAACTGAAAGTTTGTGGACTGAATAGACAGTTCAGTTTCGAGGCTTTGCCATATAATGCTGTGACTAGTGACAGTTTATGAGTGTTTTATGTATGGTGAATGTCCTGGTTACAGTTGAGCTATTGTTAGTATTTTATCTCATGAATTGTGTCCAGTACTGTGTAGTTCTAGTGTCAGTTCATACGTTTCATATTCATACGTTTTGTATTTGAAGGGTCCAAACAAAAAGTGAACCAAGTCTAAGAAGGACTTAATGTTGGACTTCGTCCACTTTTCCATTGGACTATTTATTTACCGTTTGTGAAGCCTTCTACACTGTGTCTTTAAAAAACGCCCCACTATGTGATTGTCAATGTCTTTGCCAAATATTAACGGATTTTAGAAATTATTTCACTGGCAAACTCTGCAGACAGTTAGCAATAGTGTGTTTATTAATATCTCACAACACCTCAACTGCGTTGTTACACTACCATGTGAAACGTAAATTGTCAGAAATCACTAAAATCTAGAGCTGTCAAAGCGTTAATTTTTTAACGCATTAATTAATGTGTTATTAATGCACCCAGGCCCATCAAGAGGGAGAGTAGGGGGTAAGTTACTCCGGGCGCCGCGACGTTTGAGGGGCCCTACCTGTAGAATATAGAAAGTTAGAAACATATTTTTAAATGTATAATCAACTACAGATCTATACATTAAATAGTTAAATAATTATTTATTTACAGTACTGATGGAATGGCAACTACAGTTTAGTTACTTAAATTCATTCAATTGTTAAATAACCACAGTATAACGGAATATTATGGAACTTTTGCTTCATAGAATTTAGTAAATTAACATACATTTATATATGTGCATTAACTTTTTAAATTTTTTTAACGCTCGTTAATTTATTAACGCATTAGTGCGTTAATTAATGCATTAATTTGACAGCTCTACTAAAATCACAGTAATACATATGCGAAATATTATTTTCTGAAACAGTTTTTAAAATAATTTTTATATAAATCTAAAAAGCATTTAGTTTTGGACAATTCTTGTGTTCCTGAACAAAAACAGACGATATTATTCTTAATAATAATTTTTAATGCAGTGACGATACACAGGCAATGTAACATGCCATTCAGCAATGAAGTAAAAGCTCTGATTCAGAACTTGTACCTGTTTAAAAAATATAGTTCGTGGAAAATTTTGGCAGAATTTTCAAAGATAAACGCATAAAACTTCAAAAGGAAAAGACTGGACACATTACTAAAAAGATTCTAGCCATAGCTATGAATTAAAATTATAATGTGTTAATTTGTATGCGTGAAAGCAGCTACTGCTTTCATCACGTCTTAGCCATCACACGGGTGGATCAGTCAAAAACGGTGCAACCTAAGATCACCAAATCTTCACCGTCGGCTGCCTGGAAGACTCTAGTTTCAGGAACTGTAAAGCTTTTCCATAATTCGAAGGGGTCACCCCGAACGAGGGCGTTAAATGAGAGGGGGGTGGGCAAAATTTGTGATTTTTGGCCAATAAGTCACTGTATCTCAGCAACGGTGCGAGATAGGGCCTAGATTACTATTAATCACTAATAGCAAATCGTATACTGGCTCTCGATTGGCGCCGAATTCAATGACCTTGAATGACTTTGAACGCCATAATAGGGGGTTTTATGGATTTTTTGGCGATTTTGGGCTGCGACAAGTCTCTATCATTCACAAGGTGGCACCACGGAACTATCGTTATTCGATCCAGATGGAGAATTTGGTATTTGTATATTAACTTAGCGTGAACACCCCAATTTTCAGCTAAACTACTGAACCAGAACTGCTATGGGCTTTCGCACGTCTCGTGAGCATTACCTCAAATTTCTTGTTATCTTTGCATGTCAACTGAATGTTGTTTGGATAGGAGGCAGCGGCAGGGAATAAATGGTGCAGCATGATAAAGCATAATTCTGTTCGGTTTAGATTGACATTAGATTTCACTTTTGTACTTGTTAGCTGCCATAAATTGTGTTGCGAAGGTCCGTGGCACATGACTCGAGTTCTCCACCCGAAATTTGGTATCACATGACTCGCATGCAGCACTCTGTTGGCTGCCACAATTTGGCTGCATTATTATGCAGTCCATTGTTTCCAAATAAGATGGTGTTACTTTTTATTCACTAATATTTACTGTCTAAATTTTTACTAGGATTTTTGCTGCATTTATTAAGGGAATGAATATCAGAAAAAGGCATTTTAATTATGCATCTCAAATGAATTTAGATGTCAAAGTGAATAATCGCAACTGAGTGTGAGCTAAACCAGTGCAATTACAGCATTAAAAAATCCCACCGCAACCCTAAATTTCCCATCATGCTTTACAAGTAAGCGCCGTGTCCCAGTAAACATCGCTATACGAATAGTATCGTATCGACTATCAATACGAAAGCATCTATATCAGTGCTGTCCAACCTTTTTGACACCGTGGGCCACTTAGTCAATTTTCCACCAGCTGGCGGGCCGCAATCAAGGGGGGCCATGGCGAGCGCGCGGAGCGCGAGCCTATAAGGGGGGTCTGGGGCGGAGCCTCCAGCGGGGTCCAGGGACAGAGCCCCTGGTCGGGGGTCAGGGGGGCTTCGCCCCCCTGAAGCTGAAACACTTTTTGCTTCCGAATGTTCAATTGAAACCGCAAATTCGCCCATTTTTGTGAAATTTGGAAACGCAAAAGACCATCAAACATTGTTGAATTTTGCAAGTTGATTTCATCTGACTAATCACCGGACCAAAACTACAATTTATGTG
>Ga0056128_1008431_pt1 | contig 12988 bp, 7 predicted proteins | sample WorMetLIZISLAND2_FD_71113 | JGI IMG/M metagenome (GOLD analysis project Ga0056128, IMG submission 71113) | Marine gutless worms symbiont microbial communities from Max Planck institute for Marine Microbiology, Germany - Olavius geniculatus... ...
GTATAAAAGGGGGAATGGGAAGGGGAGGGTAAGGGGAAGAGAGAGGCATTGATTGTAATGTTCATTAATTTCCATCATTCTTTTCTGATGTGTATTACTTCTTAGATCTGATGGTTTATTTTGTTGCTTTTGCATGGTATACTGGCAGTAGCATTAACATTTTAGCTAATAAAGGTTTATTTCTATGAATTTAATGTGCTCATGTTCATACAAGGTGGCCACACTGCCTGGAAAGTTCTTGAGAGTCTTAAAGAATTTTTTTCCATTTTTCCGGGACCTGGAAAGACATTGAAAAGGCGATATGGTTTCGAAAAGTTTGGAATTTGATGTAACAGGCCTTTGAAAGTCCTTGAAATTTAAATTATCACAGACTGAAAATTATTTACTCGTCCTCCGGAAAGTTGGAGATCTTTTAAGTTACTGAGACAATTCTGCGTGCAACAGTTCAAATTTTTATCTGCTTGCTTTGCCTGCAGATTATTTGTACCTCTACTTTTGTTCCACTGCCTTTGTTTCTAGTGTGGTACGTTAGCAAAGCATTGCTGCAATATGAATGGAAAACATACCTGTAAGTTCTTGAAAAGTTCTTAAATTTTTTGCCCCAAAATTGAGGCCACCATGTTCATATAGCCCTGGTTTGTCTGCATTGCAGAGGCCGGTAAATATTTCGTGGACCTGAAGACCGCGCCGGGCGCCTGTGGCCATGCCTCTGAGTCAGCTATGGAGCCTGCGGCAGACGTTACAATGACTCTGGGTCGTGACGACTTTATCGCAATGTTTGCTGGCAAACTGAGTCCAACTGCAGCATTCATGTCTGGACGACTCAAGGTGAAGGGAGACCTTGGCATTGCCATGAAACTCGAGAAAATGATGAAGAGTTTACGTGCAAAGTTATAGTGATGTTTTTTTTCAGCCACATGTGGTCACTGAGTAGCCAGGACTTAATTTGCACCATTTGGCCTAATGTCCAGTACGGCGTACCAGCATTTATTCAAGTGATGTAGCCAGGTGCTGGAGCGGTGGGGGTGGGAAGAACTGACCCCTCTTCACTTTAACTTTATTTTCACAAATCTGTTGGCAACTGTTAATGCGAATTTGTGTAAGAAAAACTAACAAAATTTATACCCACTGTGTGCAATTTCAATGTTCTTTCATGCCCAAAATATGTTGGGGCCAGGGCTCTGCCCTGGATCTTGCTATGGGAGCTTACAATACTCTCCAGATCCCGTAGCTGATGAAAATAAAGTTAGCTGAGGCAATGCCAAGGTCTCCCTTCACCTTGAGTCCCTTCTAAGAACCCCATCCTCGCTTTCAGCCTTTGGTCTCGATGTTCTCGATGTTCTGCTCTTCGAGCCTCCGGCTTTGTATGAACCACACCTCAACTTTAATTTTTGGCTGCACCTGTGACTTATTCTGTGTGCAGCTTACACTCGATGGATTAGATGAGTCTATTTTTATATGGTTTATATTTGTAGTTCGCCCGGAAACGATAGTTTTTGGGATGGCTAATGTTTTCCTGGAATTTATTTTTTTCCTCGCGTAATCTCCAAGTTCCGTCGGCCGATCGGCGCGAAATTTTGCACAATGCTTGGAGCTGCATTCAGTTTTATAATCCCGGTCCAAAATTTTGGGGGAGCCTCCCGAAAAATTTTTAGGGGCCAAAAACATGCAAAATTTGGCCCAATTTCGGTCGACTTCAAAGTTCGGTGGTGAATATCTCTGGAAGGGATGAAGATATTCAAAATCGGTGAGTTTCTCGTTTGACAGTGATTCCTCCCGCGTTAGGCGAAACAAGTCCGATGAAGGTTGGTCCAGTAACCTTGGAGATCTTGATGTGGAATTGTACCCACCCAAAGTGCATTTTTCAGAAGACCATCTTTCAGCTCCTAGCTGGTGCTGCGCCTCCAAATTTTTACATGCACTAGAGAATGACCAAATCTTACTAGGCGCACCCCCCACCGGGGACAGGCCCCCTTTACAATTTTTTTCAAAGGGGGGTCAAAAATTGGCCTTAATTGTAGCGAATTAGTTACTATAACTTTGAAGCCAAAGGGAGTAGCCTAATGAAATTTTGCCACGTGACGTAGTGCTAAGTGGGGCTGATAGTGTGCATACAAATTTTGCGGTGCACCGCCCCCTTAAAATTTGGGATAGTGAAAAATGTCTAAAATTCGGCACGATTAAGGACATCTTTCAAATTTTAGCGCGAATATCTTTGGAACAGATGGAGATATCGACAAGCGGTAAATGGCGTTATCAACTACCCTCCCTCCCGCGTTGAACATAAGAAACTTGGTGAACTTTGGTCCACTAACAACAACAGTTAGTTGGCTAATGTCTATCTACCCTAATCGACTTTTTCGGAAGACCATATTTCGGCCCCTTGGGGGTACTGCGCCACCAAATATTTACACACGCCACAGAATTACTAAGTCTTGCTAGCGCACTCCCGAACGGGGATGGGGGCCTCTTTACAATTTTTTTCAAAATGGGGTCAAAAATTGGCCTTAATTGTATCTACTTAGCCACTATAACTTTCAGGCCAAAGGGAGTAGCTTAATGAAACTTTGCCACGTGACGTAGTGCTGAGTGGGGCTGATAATGTGCATACAAATTTTGCGGTGCACCGCCCACTTAAAATTTGGGATAGCGAAAAATGTCCAAAATTCGGCGCGATCAAGGACATCTTTCAAATTTTAGCGCGAATATCTCTGGAACGGATGGAGGTATCAACAAGCAGTAAATGGCATTATCAACTATCTTCTCTCCCGCATTGAACAAAAAAAAATTTGGTGAACTTTGGTCCACTAACGACAACGGTTAGTTGGCTAATGTCTACCTACCCTAGGTCGACACTGCGCGTTCTGCGTATTTTGATATGTTGGAGTTTTGGCCTCGTGACTTTGCTACGAGAGGAATATGAGCCCCTTAAATTGTCCCCCCAATCGGACTTAGAGTGCCGGGCAGACGCACATTGGGCTTTGCCCCAAATTTGTAGTTGTGTTTATTTTTCATTATGTTTCAGTTTGAATGTTTTGGTTATGTTGAAAGAGAAGGCATGTGGACTAAAAAAAGTATGAGTACCATAACTTGTTCCCTTTTCAGAAATTCAGTCGAACTGTAAGGTAAATGACCAGTTTTTGGCTTTCTCTATATAACACAAACTGGGTAACACGAACTGGGTAACAACAGAGGGTACTGGGAGCACATGCTTTCCCTTTAGTAGACCACGAATGACAATTGTCTACTGTCTGACTTTGAGCTAATTTTACTGTAACAGTGCCAAAAGTGCACCCAAACATTTTATTTTCCAAAAATTTTAAAAACTTTTTTCAGGAGGAGACATAGCTACCTACTTAAAGGCGTTTCCCAGGGAAGTCATCATACTCCGCCCCATTTAGTGCCTTCTTTGCCCGTGGAGTCAAGGAGGTGAAGCATCAGCTTTTACAAGTTTGCTGTTGTTTAAGGATCATGTGATATTTGTTCATCAGATGTTGCATTTCATGTTTTATAATTGGTTATATGTGGACTCAGATTTGCATTTTTATTAGTACATGTAGTTTGGAATCTTATAGCTATAGTTTGAACTTTTCAATCCATATATATGAATGCAATGGTCGCAGTGCTTTATATACACATATGTCATTACACCGTGTGTTAAAAGTTTTCAGTTAAGCTTTTGATATAATTCTATTGGGTGACACGATAGGTCGTGAACAATTTTAAATGGCAAACTAATTAGTGTCAAATAATTATTAAACTGCTATCAGCGTTTAGGGAAGTTTAACACAATATTGTGTGCAAAATATCACAGCCGTCTATTTCTAGTTCGATTTATACGAGCCAACATAATGAAGTTACCCAAAAAAGCAGTGACGTCGCGCAGACCAGCACCGACTTAACTCATGAAGAAAAGTTTCAGCAGGATGACGCTCATGCGCACACGTCAAAGGCTACAATCGCCCGGCTGAATGCAAATATTAAATTTTACATTCCGCCCGAAGACTGGCTGCCTTATTCACAAGATATGTCTCCCAATTGAGAACGTTTAGAGCATTGTGGCAACAGCTGTTTATGTCGACCCAAACTTCAGTCACTGCAAGCATTAAAACACAGTCTCGGAAAAACGTGGGAATCGATTTCTCTGTCAACACTTCAAAATCTTATCGGTTTGATGTTTAGCAAACAGAAAACACTCATTAAGAATAAAGAAGAGACTATTTCATACTAACAGAGGTGCAGTGGACATGGACAGCAGGCTCACTTGACGTTAACGTTTATGAGTCCATTGTTATGTAATTTTAACGGTGGTGTTATTTCAATAAGTATTGTAAATGCTGTATAATAGCTACAACTCTGAAATTTTGTACGAAGAATTTCATTGAATATACCCACAACTAGACTAAAATTATTGCTGGTTACTGTTAATAACAGGCTTATATTGGAAATCAAAATCATTTACGACCTTTTGTGTCACCCTATATAATGCATGTAATGATCATTTTTTTCTCAACTTCTTGGACACACATAGCAGAAGATATGTAATGATAAGCTTATTCAAGATTGCTTTGTTGCTCATTTTGTTGCTACAGTTGCAGGTGAAATAATTCTTAATCTCTTAATATTTTACAAAGTTACTGGTAAAAGAAAAAGAACTGCTGTCCGTTTTCGGCCCTTCAGGTCTCAACTTGGCCTGCGGCCTCGATATCGGCCTGCGGCTCAATTTTCGGCTGTTTAGGCCTCAACTCAGCCTGCGGCCTCGATACACAACGCTGCAGCGTAGCACATCGCTGCAGAGTAGCCGCTAGGTACAACGATGCTCATGATGCGTCTATATATTTCGTCACAGCCAATCGCTGCGCACAGTTTTGCCGCGGCATAAGAGGCGTGGCTGCAAAATTTTAGAAAAAGTAAAATTTTCTCAAATGGACGACTCCTCAGCGACAGCTTGACTTAGTCCATGTCCAGGCCATGTACGACACGGATCTGCGTGCAAAGTTTCGTGGCCGTACGTCGTGCCGTTTAGAATTTATCTTTGGTCGCCGGTCGCAACTCTCAAACGTAGTATACAAGCAGAGAGAGCGTTGATCTTTGCCATAGTATCGGCCATCGGCTTCCATTTTCGGCCTTTCGGGCCTTAACTCGGCGGCAGGCCCATCTAGAGGGTGGGGTAGAGAGGGTTAGTTACCCCGGGTCCCGAGACGTTTGGGGGACCCGCTGTCGCTCAGAAATATAAAGTACACCAGAATGCACCATTTTAAAAAGAAAAATTCAAAAATTTCTTCGGCGGTCGCAACTCGGTATAGATAGTATTTAATAGCATTTTAAAGTATTTAGTTGCTTACTTACTTTTTTCGTTATAGGCTAAATGTAAATAATAAACGTAAACACTGTCGAAGGAATTGCTTAAAAGCGAGTATTTTGGGGATTATAGTGAACAACTTTTGTTAATTGTGTAAGTGCATTATTGTTATATGTTAATTTTTGGATTCGCGCATTTGTTGATCCCGTAGATTTATAGCTATATTTCTGTATACTCTGATATCAAGTCTTGGACAAAGCTAGCCATGTCACACAGCCTTACTTTCAACTATTCAGTATACATTGTACTGTGTACATTGCTATTGCTATTGAACTCCGCCGCCAACGTCGGCTAGGACAAAGCATATTCGTCCTGAATCCTAGCCTAGTTCTAAGCTTTGTCATATCGAAGATAAAAGTCGTACATAATATGACTACTTGAATCCGTAGTATCCCATGATGGACTAAGCTAATAATGGACCACACTGAAAGGATTCTGGTCCGTTATTCCAAGGTGTATAGTTTCGAAGGTTCGCTGGTACAGCACCATATCGTTAACTCTGTTTCTACTCTTATTCTTAATCTTATTCTTGTCTGTAACCTTATCCGAGATCTTAACCCGGTATCTCAGATCTGCTATTGAAATTATATAGTACAGTTTAATAAATATAATATAATGTCGCGCCTACGATTCGAACTTCTGTTTTGACATATGGTGCATTACAAATGCAGACTACTTACTTACTTACTTAATGCTAACTCTGTGCTTAACTCTATCTAATCACAGACTCTTAGAATAGTTTAGTTTGCAAATGTATTGAAATGCTGCTCGTAGGCAATAGGACAGTGGGCCCAGTCTTTTACCGATAATAATTTATGCCAATGCTGAATACTCGTGGCTTAAGTATGTGCAGGCTTTCACTTATATAGCTTACTGACAACGTTACAGTTCTGGTTTCAGTTCAGTAACAATAAGATTTTTGACTGTATTTATCGTGTTAAAATTTGTACAGTCATAACGATGACGGATTATATACTTGTCTGAGTCTCAATTAGTAGAATATACGTGTTTGTTGTTTGCACTTCACAGGATGGATCGGTTTGTGATACGAGGATCAAACAAAGAACTGGGGAAAAGTTGTGCTGGTAAACGAGAATCCAAGCAGCGGTCTTTGCATTCACTGAAGGTTTGTGACTTTCTAACGTAATAGTAGTACTAAATATAGATTCTGTAACTGTTGTTATACTGTTGTTATTTATGACATTTCTCTGATCGTAGCATGATTTAGGCCATTGTAAACAGCTAAATGTGTGCAATAAATGTTTTATTCTATTATTTTATGTGCTCTGCTGAACAAACTGTGTGAACTGCAATGAGAAAATGACTGGAATCAGGACCAACGAACTCGTGTAGGTGTCACTAGACCAAGAAGCTTGGCGTTAAGTTGTGGTTGCATGCACTGGTCCACAACCACCCAGTTAGAGGGAATGAGAGTAGTGCTGCCATCGACTAGTGGACTTATCATGTATAGTTGACTACTACATTAGTCAGCTAATTTAAAATATTCGAATAATTGTCGTCGTTTTCGACTAGTCTAAGTTTAATGTTAATGTGAAACCTGCTGTAGTACTAGTAGTAGTAATGATGGTAGTAGTCAGTAGTTGTAGTTAGTTGTTGTTGCACTGGACAGGGTGTGGTAGTGATAGAAGATATAGCCAAGCTGAATCATTTACTCCGAGTGCCGAATCAACAGCCTGCTGTACTGCTGAGCTCTCTGGAGAAGCTATCTCAGAAACTGCCATCTCGGGAAATTCTCAAGTCAACTAAGATAGGTTCTGTATAATATCTAACATGTGGTGTGTATATAAATAGGGACCAGAGTTTTTGTGGCAAATTTTTTCATATTCCATGGGCTAGTAATGCCAGTATGATAAATTTAACGGTTTGCCCATGTGGCAAATTTCTTCAATTTCGTGGCATTTTTATTATTAAGGGAATTGAGCACTTGAAGGTTATTCAGTGTGTGAAAATGTCTTTTACTCTCTCTATTAAATATTCAGTGATTATTGATAAGTGACTTGTAGAATAATTCTGTGTTGCAGTGATGTTTTGCTAATTGCTGAAGTACTCTGTTGATTTAAGAAGATTGGCAGCTCTGTCAAAAAGCGTTATATGCTTGGATTAAATCGCAGCATAAAAGTGGTTCAATCTGATCAAGTTTGTTGTTTTTTGGGTTGGATTTTTTAGGTTATTACCGTGGGTTAACTCTATGAGGCCTATTGTGTTTTTAGGGCTGGTATTGACTAAATGTTGCTTAATCGATTAATTTCCCAAAATAAATGGAAATCGATTGAGTGTTGAACTAACACTATACAATACATATACAAGTACAAATCTTTGCGACATGTCATTCTGTGCAGAATAGAATTACACTGTGTCCCTAAAAAGCATCCTCAACATTTTCGACTATAACTTGAAAACCAATTATTAGATACTGGTATTGATAATTTTTTGTAGGAATATTCCTGATAAAACTTGCCATCAAATGATCATTTAGTTTCCCACTTTACCCGGCATTTGTTTCTGCATTATCTGGGAAAAATGCAACTGGCAAAATATCGTTTTTTATCCAATGTGATATGATTTCTTGATTAACATAATGCATAAAGCACATTTTGTTTAAATTTCTGACACTTCGGCTGACATTTCATCCAGTTGTCCATTTTTACGTGCAAGAGCTAGCATAGCTATAGCGCGTATTATCTATGGTGATTTTGTCTGTCTTGGTGTCTTGGTGTCTGTCACGTCCCGGTACCATTGCAAGCTGAGGTGAGATAGAGACTTTGGGTTTTCACTATATGATAGCATATTGTCTCTAGTATTTCGTGACAAAATTTTATGCCGTGAAATTGATATTTAATGTATTTATTCAAAAAATTCTTTAAAAATTACAATGGGTTTAAACAGTCATAACTTTGGCTGTGTATAAGATAGAGTCATAATTTTTGTTTCTGGTGTATGGTTTTCGGGGATGGCCAATCTAACAGTGTCATTCAAATTTACCCTGGACTCCCCTGGTTGCCATGGCAACGAAATTTGGGACAAAATGGGCTATAACTTGGCTTCTGCTAGAGATATCTGCGAGATGTTTGCATAGTTTTATAGAGGTGTTTTCGGGGTTGGGCCATCGAATACTGCCAACAAAATTTTACCCCAACTGACCCTTGTTGCCATGGCAACAAAATTTGATACAAAAGGGCTATAATCCCTAGAAAATAGAGGATTTTTGTGATTTTGTGCAATTTTTAGCTGCAGAAGAGTGAAGTGCGATGAAATGGATGGAGATAAACCACTATTAGCTGCAAACGGGAACTGCCATAAGCTCTCGTGCATCTCATTAGTTCAGATTTCTTGTTCAACTGCCTGCAGTAAAATTGCTTGAAGTATTGGCCCACTATGCGAACACTGGCAAGGAGATGCTTTCTCCATTCATTAACAGCAGTATCGATAATGTTCTGCTCCAGACCAATTCAGGCTGTACCAGTTGCTTCTTGACTTCACAAGCATTCCTAAACTTCATCTGGTAGACACACTGCTGTATGACAGTCAAACCTTGTAACAGACTGGCTGTTGGGGCTCAGAGATTAGGATAGATGGAATTTATTGACGTTTTTTCATTCATTCTAACACGTATTATGTCTGATCTGTTTTCACCAGGTAGTGCAAAAGCAAGACTTTGGGTGAGGTGAAAACTAAAACACTTATTTAATAGCCAGTTTTGTCAGAAATATTTTTGCCAAAAACTATTAAAATCTGCTACTCATTATTTAAGTTACGATCAATAATGTCAGGGATGTTTTTTTCAGGTTTTCTGTTTATTTTAACACTTATTTCGCTTGATCTGCTTTTTCTTGGTAGTGCAGAAGCATACATTGGGTGAGGTGGGAAACAGAATAGTTGTTTGATGGCAAGTTGTGTCAGGAATATTTGTACGAAAAATTATCAAAATTTGGTAATTGGTTTTTAAGTTATAGTCAAAAATGTCAGGTATGCTTTTTTGAGACATAGTGTAGATTACAAATGTTCATCATCAGTCCTTTTAGGCTGATATGAAATGCAAATTTTAATCAGATTTTAATCGAGTAAAAAATTAGTTGATTAGTTTTTTTAGCATTTAATCTATGAGTTAGTTATTAATTGTTATTTCCTCAGTCTTATATGCTAGTGATAACGATTCTGCTGATGATGGTGATACGCTTTGCTAACAGGTCATGCTGTGAAGCGACTAACGACCCACACTGACAAGAGTGTCAGTCAGCTTGCTCGTCAAGTCGTTTCTTCGTGGAAGAACCACTTTGAGGAAAAGCTCTCCAGACCATCACTGGACGTCCGCTGTGACCACGTGACGACTGAGTCCCGGGAAACTGTCCGCAAACACATTCGTGATGCACTACTTAAAGACTGCCAGCATGCGGCATCAGTGAGTTGTAATGTTGAGTAATTGTTGTGATTACCTCCACCAAGGAGGTAATGTTTTTGCCAGACTTTGTTTGTCTGTTTGTCTGTCTGTGTGTTAGCAAGATAACTCAAAAAGTTATGGACGGATCTTTCTGAAATTTTGAGGGTATGTTGGGCATGGCACAAACTACCATTGATTCAATTTTGGGGGTGATCTGAAAGGAATCCTGGATTCTGGATCACTTTGAAATTTTCGTTACCATTGCTTTCAATTGGGCATAAGGGAAACCGCTGCAAAACTGAAGATGGTGCTGCTACCTAGCGAACAACATTGCCTTGTCAGAGGTGTGTGGGCTATGACTGCTTTCTAGTTAATTGTAGTTGTAAGCCAGGGGTGAGCAAACTATGGCCTGTGTCATGGCAGGCTGACTGTGACAGAGTCACGGTAGACTCTACATAAACACATCCGTGATGTACTGCACATAGACAGCCAACATGATAACATCAGCCGTTCAAGTTGTGATGTCTTGTAGTCATTGTAGTTTTTTTTGTCTGTCTGTCGTCTGTCACATTCGTGTATCCTGCTTATTGCTTAAACTGTTTAATGGATTTAATAGATCTGCCATTTGGTGTGTACACTTGTGAAATCTAATGACACATTGTATTAGATGGGGGTTCCAACCCACAGGAGAAGGGCAGATTTGCGAGTCAAAGCACCAGCCAGAACATGCAGTTGCACATTGTGGGTGGCCAAGCCGTCAGTTCTATGCTGCGACCTTGTGAATACAATGGAGCTGTTCCACTTTTTGCCGAATAACTCTGGTCCTTGTTTTATTTTAATGCTAAATGTTGCAGAAAAAGAACTTGAAAATCAGTCGTTATCTGATAAAAGATGCAATGTGACAGGAATTTGGCAGCTTGCTTTTTGAATGTTTTTGTTCTTATCTCCTGCAACTGCAACTGCAAATTCGGTGGTTGAATCTGTGGCGTTGGAACTGTTTTGCCAGCATGGCAAGTTTCAGTCGCACATGTAGGCACTGTCTTATTATGTGAATGCGTATGTTGTTGTTTGCCAGACTGTGGATTCGGTGGTAGAGTCGCTGGAGTTTGAACTGTTTCGTCAGCATGGTCAACTCATGTCCAACGGCTACCGGCGCACGGCACGACGTCTTGTCTTTAGCCTTCGTCAGAACACGTCGCTGCGTCATAACCTTGTCTCCGCGAACAAGCACAACTTGTCTCAGCTCATCACAGAGCTTCGCTATGGACGACAGGTCAATGATGGAGGATTGTTAGTCGCTGCTGCCACGGCAGCAGAGAGTAGTTCTGAAGCATCGACTTCTAGCGAGTTAGTTGATGACTCCTAGTATCAAACAGCTGGTAGATGTTTTGCATTGTGGGGTTACCTTAAAAAGCCAAAAGTCATAAGCGGCATCGTGGGTTAAAAAAAGTTGGGGGATCTGGAAGTTGCAATTTTGCAACAAAGGAGATTATGTGTGCTTAAAATTTTATTTTTGCTTTCCAATCCCCAAGAGCCAATTGGGGATTTTTATCATCAAGTTTTGTATTTCTGGAATAAAAATTTTCACAAGAAGAAAATTTTCTGATGGGCAGGCGCAGTTGGGGGCAATTTCTGAAACAGGTGTGTTGGCCTTTTGGACATTACGGTTGTTTGGCTTTTAGCTTTTGGGTGATGCAGAATTAAAGCAGGTACAAAGTGACAGAGATGAACTGAACGAAACTGAGCTCTTAGTTTAGTTCCGTTGTTTTGCTTCTATTGATTATACTACTGAGCGAATGAATTGTAAACAGTTCAGTTTATTTCTGTTGGGACGTTAAACCTTACTCACTCACTCACTCACTCATTTCTGTTGATTTGTACATGTTTTATTAGGATATTCTCTTAATGTGCCTTGACCCTGCATGTGTTTTGTGACAGGCCTGACATTGACCTGTCAGAACCAGGCACTAAAGCCAAGAAAACCAGTGGTTTTTATTGGGTAAACACTCCTCTCCCCTAAAAATCCACCCCAAACTTAGCCAATTTTTTTTTGTTTTTTGTGTTCCACCAAGAATGAAATGATTTATTTTTACAATTTAAAAAAAAACTTTTTGACTGCAAATTTGTGAATTTCTGGATATTCTATACTTTGATGGAACTACTTAATAACTCAGTTCAATCAACCAACAGACGTTTTAGCTACCCAGTAAGTTTTTTGCAGATTGTTTTTGAAAATTTTTCTTTAGTATTTATTTGATGTGGAACGTATTTACATAGCGGTGCTAATTCTTATTACTGAAAACCCATGAAAACCCCAAAAACTTTTAAGTTGTGCATTTCAAAAACCTGGGTTTGACCAACGAACTCAATGAAACTCATTAGATTGAGCTTTCAATAGAAAACTGGCTTTCTTCACTGTTGCTAGAAACCTACTGCAGCATCCCTGAAGCCATTCTTTCTCAGGGGCAAGTCTGGTTAGACTCTAGAGAACTGGAAGTATTTATTAGTAAAGGTAGGGTTAAGTGTTTGCTGATTGTACAGAGTCACAGTTGTGCATTTAATCAGGATTGTTTGTCTGATACAAATAAATGTTGCTGATTATGATTGATTGACTGTGTCTATGGTAATAATAATTGCTATGATTTTATGTACCTCCATGCTGTTGGTAATGTGAATCATACACAGTCTGTTAAAGTTCTTTCTTTGGCAGTTTCTGAAAGTTTTATTGTGCCTAATTTGGAGTCAAATGGTGGCAGGTTACATATATAATTCAAAAATATCCAATTTCATATGTGTAATAGTAGTTGCTGATAATTAACTTAATGGTTGTGTTTTGCTGTTTGCTGAAGCTGTTTATTTTATGCGTTTTTCTTAGCTACATATTTGGCTGTTTTACGTCCTTCATAGTATCATTCCTTAACTTGCGTCAAAAGTCTTTTTTATTGGTTTATGTACAGTAAGTGTCTGGTCTTGTTAAGTGTAATGTGGCGTATTTCTATTTGGTTTTAGTAAAGCCTGAACAAATTCTGTGCTTTCGACTGGAACTGGTGAAAAATAGAGATGGGAGTGGAAAATTTTCTTTTTCATTTTTACGCGCGAAAGCAGCTACTGCTTTCAGCGCGTATTAGCCATCGCAATTCTGTCTGTCCGTCTGTCCGTCCGTCACACGGGTGGATCAGTCAAAAACGGTGCAAGATAGGATCACCAAATCTTCACCGTCGGCTGCC
>Ga0056128_1008433_pt1 | contig 12987 bp, 8 predicted proteins | sample WorMetLIZISLAND2_FD_71113 | JGI IMG/M metagenome (GOLD analysis project Ga0056128, IMG submission 71113) | Marine gutless worms symbiont microbial communities from Max Planck institute for Marine Microbiology, Germany - Olavius geniculatus... ...
TTGATATCTTTATGTGTTGCCTGTTCTCCGAGACCACTGTAGCTTTGACAGTGTTTGTTTTGCTAGGTAATGTGGTCACACAATAAAGGTGCGGTGGGTGGAAGAACTTCACGTTTATGCACCATAAATTTCTGTTTGTAACAGTGAAAGAATGGTTAAAATCGGTGCTGAATTACCAAAGTTATCCCAAAAATAAAATTGGGAAATAAAATTGGGTATCCGTTTTTTGGAACACCCTGTATGTTACAGTATTTCCAAGCTACTGAGAGAACGTTTGCTATTATCTCCACCAATGGAACGAAGTGAATTGGAGGAAATTATGAGATTGGTCGATCTGTCCATCGTTGTGTGTGTCCGTCCGTCTGTCTGTCTGTCTGTGTACACGAATTGGCGGAGATATGCACTCTAATGAGCGCCTTCTAGTTAATTTTGGTAAGGTGCAATTCAACTAAAATTTGGATTTAGTAAGTTGAAATTGTAATATGTGAAAATATTTTTCTTATCATTTTTGTGCCACACTTTGCATGTGTAGTTTAGCTGATGTTTTTTTTATTTTTAAAAGCTGTTTTTTGCGAACGTTTATGCTAAGTGCTTGGTTGCTCCTGTTTTTATCTGTCTAATATTATTTTTGGACATTTTGTGCTTCACCTTTTAGTGCTGTGTTCAAGGTGCACCAGGGCAGTGATAAACATCAGAAAAGAACAACACAAGTTAATGAACTGAGGGATCATACTAACTTTCACACATTTATTTAAGGATGTTGTAGTTGGGTCTAAACAGCAATGTAAGCACTGTACTGGTAGTTTCTGTGTGGTGTATATGTAAACAGATCACTGTGCATGTTTGTGTTTGCATTTTATGTGATTCTGACAACACGCTGATGTCCTCCAACAGACTGTGGTAAATGATTTATTTCTGGTTTTAACACAGCTATCAAGATCCAGAGTAGATCTGAAATCTTAAAAAATGTGAACTTTTGCACTCAGTTCTTTCTCTCAATTTTTTTAGCAGTTATCACATTCTTTTTTACTCAACTTGCAAGTACACGGTGCACAAATGTAATGCTGGCTGACTTATAACTCAGTGCTCTGACCGCACACTAGTTATGCTAATTATATTACCAGTGCTTCAGTTATGAATCATGTCAATGCATTACAATAACTAGAAAAGCAGTCAGAGACCGCAGACCTCCGCCAACGCCATGTTGTTCGCCAGGTGGCCGCACCATATTCGCTTTGACAGCGGTTTCCCTTATGCCCCATTGAAAGCAATGTTAACGAAAATTTCAAAGTGATCTAGAATCCAGGATTCCTTCCGGATCACCCCCAAAATTGAATCACTTGTAGTTTTTGCCATTCCCGACATTCTCAGAAAATTTCAGGAAGATCTTTTTGAGTTGTCTTGCTAACACACAGACAGACAGACAAACTCTGACAAAAACATAACCTCCTTGTCGGAGGTAATAAAATGTCTAAGCAATGATTGATTACATCTGTGATGAATGATGATCATTATGGCATGTCGTTGATGTTCATCACAAGTCATTATTTTACAGAGCCAATGCAGATTTTGAGCTAGCAGGTACATGATCAAATTGATATAGACCAGTATTCAGAAAATTGATATGATAAAGTCCATGCTTAGTGAAAGTTCAGCATTGATCCCTCATACAACATTTTTGGATAGACAGACATAGGTCTCTTATAATGAGTTTATCACAGATAACAAACAACCCCATTTACGTGAAGCCTCCTGTCATCTGAGACCAATACCAACATCACGCATGCAGTGAGAGCACTCTATAGTGACTGGGAGTGTCAGAGTTGTGTTGCATGTGTGCTGGTGCTGTACAGCGAAGCAGTTCAAGTACCCAGACAGCGAGCTACGCAAGCCACCAGTCCCGCGACCCAATGACCGCCCGGTGATGGGACTTCGTACGACCAGGAACTACATCAATGACAACGCCGTTGAGAACATCAAATCAGTTCCTCCAAGGCCAAACAAGACTTATGTTGACACTCGACGTGGCGACAAGCACTCACTTATTCCATCTGGACTGGAGCCCGTTTATCTGCACAAGAAGGTCAGCACACCAGCGCTTGCTCTCAGTTACAGCTCACAGTTTCAGTTATACTTATACTATGGCCCAATAAAAAGTAGACTGTAGAACATTGTGAATAACAGCATGAAATAAAACTACCATTACCGTACATTAGAATGTAATGATTATTATTTAATTCAAAAGGAGTACACAAAATTTGACTTTAAAATATAAACTACAATTGAAAAGATCATATTTAAAGAAATGCCATTTTTTGATATCGGCCGCAAAGAGTTCTTCAAGAGTGCCTCGGCTGAACTGACACAGAGCACTTATGTGACAGTGACACATAAGTGCTGTGTGAATGAAGATAGTGTAGCAGCATGGTGATGATAATGTGTGTGTCTGCAGGACTTTTGGGTGATGCTGGCGTACGTCATGAAGTGTGAGGAGATGAAGTGCATGGAGGACGAGTATGATGTTTTTCAAGGTAGTGTAGCAGCATAGCGATGATGATGTGTGTGTCTGCAGGACTTTGGTGAGACGCCGGCGTACGTGGTGAAGCGCAAAGAGGAGATGCAGCGCATGCAGGATGAGTACGACGCGTACGTCGCCGAGCACTTCCGCCGCGGAGCGATGCGCCAGCTGACCGACGAGGAACGACAGACGCTCATTGATGGTCTGAAGGAGAACTGGGAGCAGCTGCACAGTGACTACCTGCAGCTGTCGGTCGTCATCGACACCGTGCCCAAGAAGCATCGCAAGGAACGTCTCGAGGCCGACATGAAACAGCTCGAGCGAGACGTCGAACTGCTTGAAATTCATCCCATTATCTACATCTCCAACTGAACACCGGATCTTTCTTCTCCTCTCTCTGACTCACTCCGTGAATGTATCTGTCCATCCGTTTGTCTCTTTGTCTGTTTGTGTGTTCGTGTACCATTACTCCTGTCTGTCACATGGTTATTAGTGGATAAAGCAACTCGAGAGTGGTTGAGCTGTTTCAGTTACACCCGATCATCTTTGTCTCCAACTTAACATCCAAATGCTTTCTATTCTGGCCCTGATGACTTTTTGACTGTCGTGTCACTGTCTCTGTATGTTTGCTTGTTTGTGCCAGTATCCCTAAGGCTGTCTATCCGCCTTGAAGCAAGTTTCTCCTTTTTCTCCTGTTGTCCATCTTTTGTCCTCCATGTCGATTTTGGAACATTCTGTGCTGCAAAAAAACGAGTGCACTTGTCAGCTAGAGAAAAAGTCAATATAATTTGAATGCTATATTTTATCAACTTTATCCCAAAGGGCTAAAATTATCATGCCTACATTTATAATAGAGCCAGAGCTCAAAGTTGAAAAATAATTGTTGCTATGAAAACTGTCTCAGAAAGAAATGCCAATTTTTTTCCAGACTCTGAATTTTCTGCTAGATGTATTTGGCATAGACGCCTGTAACATTCGTCACTGTAAAACATTCCATGTCTGTCTGTTTTAATGTTTACCCATCTAGCTGTACCAGTAACTTCCTCCAAAGAAGCATTTATCAACCTTGAACTTATAAAGCAAGTTTCCTATCATTTTTTTTTTCGTTTTTTTTTCTTTCTTATTTCCCATTCTTTTTCCATTAAATCTTTTATCTTAATACTGCTGTGGGTCCAGGTTGTGGAGAGCATCGTAAGTTTTTTCAGTAGGGTTGATTTTGGGACATTTTGGGCTTGACATTTTTTGGGCTTGTATTTGAAAGCAAGCTAGGGAGAAAGATGATATGTACCAACTTTTCAAAAAACTGGTAAACCCACACCCCTACTTTGATGGAGCATTTGCTCAACGGTTTATGTAGTATAGATGCCCCTGAGTACTATGGTTGTTACTGCGCCAAACATTCTGTGATACATGCAGATTACGCAACAAATTCTAACATTGTATTGTCTACAGCCGTGATGCAAGCAGTTTGCTGTTTATGCTGTTTAGCTTGGCACATGCCCTTAAACCCTTGTGACCTGAGTGGTACTATAGCTGCAAATTGGTTGCTGTAAAAATCAATCTGATCATAGCTAGGATCATCCCAGAGATTATTCACATCTGTCAGATTTCAGTCTGTTAATATTGAAATCAGAAAGTTACTGCATGTAAGTGAATAGGTGTTTGATTTTAAATCTTTTCGGCTGAGTTGAGAACATGCCTTGCCAATAAGCCTTGTGGCATTTTGTGGAAAAATAACGTTAAATGTCATAAAGAGCAAAACTTATGTTTAGCGTTTACATCTACAAAACATGTTAACCATATTTGTTAAATTTGCTAGTTATTGGTGATTACAATGAATTGCAAGATTTTATGACAAGATGAGATAGGCCCAAGTAACTCATGATTCACTGTCTCACCCTTGTTCTAAGCATTCCCTCACACCAATGAAATACGCACAGTATCATTTTATATTTTACTAACATTGTCTGCCAAAATGACTTTCTGAACTAGTTACTACGTTGAATTATTATTGATCTCCGACAACCTTCAGCTGTTTGTCCATATTCCGCGGTGTATGGTTAACTGTCACCACTGTTCCGTATATCCAACCCCCCACTAAATTCGCATTAAATTGTTGTTTAATTAGCATTTTTACTTTTTTGCTGTGCACTTGTCACGTTCTTGAACGCGATCGGTCGTTGTTTGCTAAGAACTAACGAAGCTGGCGATTGCTTGAAGTTCATCGCTTCTCTGACATGCTGATATTTATGTGCGTAATTCTGCAGTTTTCTGTAACAGTTAACAGTATGTGATTTTGTTGCTGCAAAATAAAAAGTAATTTTTTAAAAAAGCAGTGTTCAATAGTGGCATTGGCAAATTTGAAGTGATTATCAGTTGCTAAAAGCAAGCCTTGTGTGAGGTTTTTATGCAGAAGTTCTTCAACCTGTGAATTTGTCAACCTTTTGTGCATGGAAGCTTTGTTTATGTTTTCATCAGCGGATTTGCTTAACGTAAACGACAAAATTGCAGATGCAGACGGTATTGGAAAAAAGAGTTGAAATGAGAATATACTAACTGATTAGTTTAATCACACACGTCAAACGTACACACAAATGCAAAACAAAACGTTCAAACAACCAGAAATAAGACAGCATATAATATTATGAACTGCATAAACTTGTAGACAGTTGAAGACAGACAGTAGCTAAACCTAGATAAGGCATAGTAATTGTTACGTCATCGAGATTATGACAATATGAAGCGAGAAGCAGAAGATAGCAGCTGGCAGAATAAATTGTCTTAAAATTGCCACTTAAAAAGGACCCAAAGAAGAAAGATGAGAAGTTTGGTTAATAGTGACGATCTGCATGCATTAGACCCAGAGCAAGTTTGTTTGAAAAAGTTATTGTTCGGTCTTCTAAATCGTTGCAAAGAATTTAAGCTACTCTCAGCAGCTTCAGTTTTCTATTCCATCCCTTTCACAGCCGGACGGACATCAGTTATTGTCGAGCTACAATGGTGATGCGGAAGCTGCTATCGACCCTGTCAGCTGCTGTTCTCTATGACGCAGCTGCAGCAGCAGCAGTATCTACAGCATCCACCCAGTTACATTCCGAACCACCGGCAGAGCTGCTGCTGCTGCTGGTGCTGCTGATGCTGATGCGAAGCTGTGACATCATCGACTCAGCGCACGATTGGTCACTGACGGTCGTCGATGATCGCTAGCCGCTAGGTCCTCTAAGCTTACTAGGAATTCGCTGCGCTGCCTTGGCCTTGGCCGCGGTGTGTCGCATACATTACTGCATGCATTACAGTCGTCGCTTGGCTATCAATATCAATGCTGCTCGACTTAGCATAGCAGCAGACGTCTTGCAGATGGAATTCGATTGTCAATGCAGCCGAGAGACAAACAGACATTCTCAGTTTACTGGTAGGGCATTCATTTTTCTATCGTTCTTGTTGGCATGCCATTGTGTGTACAAATATAATAAATTCATCGCTCAGAATTATTGACTGTCTGTTTACTTCGCTTGCCGTTAAAATATCCGGGCTATCGTCTCAGCACTAAGATTTTTATTTGTCATCGACAAGTAGGCCTAGACTATATGGCCGCTGCTTCGGTAAAAATGAAGGCGTCATACAGGCCATTTTTGTCAACAGTTCTAAGGCTGCGCGAATGCAATGACCAAAATTATCCAGTTTAGCCATATTCTGTGCAAACCGAACGAAAACGGGAAAGCATAAACGTTAAAAAAGAGCTGAATGAATGTAAGCCCGCGTCGGAAATATTTTCTTTTTTATTCGTCTGGCTGACGGAGCAGCTTCGAACGGTATTTTACCACTACAGTTTACATTGTGCTATGATTCAGTTGATTATGTGAGTGATGTCGCCATTGAACAGATGTGAAAAGTTTGCTGATTGTTCGGACGTTGGAGTATCTTGCAGTAAGTAATCAAGTAAGTAAGCAAGTGAAAAAAACTTGGAACGCAAATTTAGCAGTTAGTCACAATGCGCAGTGATCTTAGCATCCCAATTTAGAAATGTCTTCGGCAGCCATTTAAACTGCTCACAACTAATGTCGGTATGTCTCAGGTAATGCAAGTTGTTGAGATGTGAGTCGACAAACGCGTTACGTAGACCTACGTTATTCTCGGAGCAGCAGGTGCTTTCTGCGTTGCCATGGGAACGATTCTGTCGTTCTCGTCGCCGCGACTGTCCTACTCGAGTCGCAAGCGCTCCGAGCGTTCCGTTGACGACCTGCAATCTCTCGACCACTTTACCTACGACCTACGATACCGGCACGGAAGCACCGTCAGCATCGGCAGCAGCCATCATGGCGGCACGACCGGAACCGGAAACGCTCAGCACCGGATGCGCGCCGGTAGTCACGGTGAGACGCCGCAGTCCGGCGGTGCCGGTCACCAGCGCCAACGCTGGTACGATCCATCAGCGCACAGGAAGCACGCCGGCTCACGGCACTCACCGGGGAACTGGGCTGCACGAGCCCCTCCCCCTCCACCACCACCTCCTTACCTCGCGGCAGACTTCAACAGAGGGCGGCGACCGAGCGTCGGGCGTGCCGCCGTGGAACAGTTCGGGCGACCAACACATCATCAGCACTACCAGCAACACGAGATAGACTTGCGCTACCTGAAAGACGTCGAGAATAATAACAACACCGTCTGGCGGCGCAGTCAACTCGACTGCACCACTGCTGCAGGTAGAACCGCCACCTCGGCCTTCCCCAAGTCAACGTCGTGCCACGCTCTTGCCACCTTCGACCGCGTACAGCTCAGGAACATCGCCAACAACAACAACAACAACGCTCAGACGAAGAACCGTCATCACAACCATCATCACCATCGGTTCAGTTGTCGTATCGGCGACCTGGCTCCCCCACCGCCGCCACCGCCACCCGCCGCAGCGACAGCCAGGCTTCCACCGGCGTCGAGGACCGACCAGCAACCGACAGCGGCCCCCCCGGCGCGAGGTAGAACATCGACGGTCGTCAGTCGACTGTCGGCCGTCAACGGCGTCAGCGGCACGGCCACGGGCGTCATACCGCCAGCACACGCCACCGGCAAGACCACCGTCATACAGGCTTCCACGTCCGAGCTACTCAGGTAGACTTGCACGCTGTCCACGCCTGAGCATCAACGTCATCTTCCACGTTTAGGGCCTAAACTTACTAGCCAGAGACAGCACAAGAACACACTATTTTTTTTACAGAAGAAACACAGTGAGGTTAAGAAGATAATAGATCTGAGATATATTAATTGCGCACAGATTGTCAGCGGCTTCCTATGACACTTAATGTTGGTCAAAACTATTTCACAAAGCAATAAGTCGGAATCTACTTAGCCAATTTTACTACAGATTAAAACCTGTTTCAGATTTCTGATAGTCGATATTGGAGTCAACCGTGATGATACTCTGTTTACGCTTAGTAGGCCTATCTGGCTGTGTCTTTATAAAAATGTCTGCAGTATGTTGTTCTAGAGTGCAAAACCTGTGCAAAACGTCCAGGAATTTTCGTAATATTTTTTATAAGTTATTCGTGCATAAGTTTTTCCTAAGTCCGCAACTAGGTTGGCTAAAGAGTCATTTTCCCGTAACGTTTTCGTTTTTTATGATGTTTGTCGAAAATCCCATCCACATCTCATTTTTTTTCTTAAACGTTTTCTCTAAGTTTCACTCAAAACTTTTATAAGTTAGATTGTTTGTCTGTCTTCCGGTGCAGGTGTTTCGGCGAGTTTTTGTTTCTTCGCTGCGGTCGAGGCGGGCGCGGCTCTGAGCCCAGTCAGGGCAGTGTACGTCGACTGCGTCAGCTGGACCCCGAGGCGCCTGTGGCATGGCTAAGGACCGTCGACCGGTCTCTGTTGCTACAAGGCTGGCAGGACACGGCCTTCATCAACCCGGCAAATGTCGTCTTTGTCTTCATGCTGGTTCGAGCCGAGCTGACTGGCTTCAGGGCTGACGGCACGCGTAGGGATGAGGTTCGTTGTCAGTCATGTTATTCGTCATTCATCGTTATCGAACACTTTTGTCCAGTCACTGCTAAACGCGGCGAATATGGCTAACCATAACAGCGCTGTTATGACGTTTTTGATAGGTAAATTTTGTTTTGAAATCTGGATCATGCTTTTCCAGCCTCTCTGCGTGAAGTAAAACTTATTACGGCGTGAGTTCATGACTTATGCGAGTCGTTGCCGTCATTTTTTTACCCAATTTTTTGTTTCGTTCGCCTTTTTTGCTTTTCTCAGCTGTATTGTTCACACTACCGAGTAGGTTACCTAAAAGCCAGAACTAAATACAGTTTGCACACGCGTTGTAAAATGTTATTCAAAAACACTTGTGTCGCAAGCAGATAAATAAAGAAATAAATTGATAGATTGGCTGTGTACGGCGTTGCGTTGATCAGGTTTCGAGCGAGAAGGAGCTGCAGGCGGTCGTACTGACGTGTCTCTATCTGTCTTACTCGTACATGGGCAACGAAATCAGCTACCCGCTCAAGCCGTTCCTGGTCGACAGTGACTTGACGCCCGGCCTATCACGCACCGATGCTAGGAGAGACTCGCGTGAACGCTTCTGGGCTCGCTGCGTTCGACTCATCGACGAGAACAGCTCGCGCATGCTCCGCATGAACAAAGATCCGCGCTATTTCACCGAGGTGTTTCGCGACCTCAAGGCTTACTCTACTATCACCTAGAACTTCCTACTGCCGCTGCGCACACCGCTTTCTTTGCTATATGATCTTGACCTTGTCTGTTCTAGGCCTGTCTTTCATCCACACTCAGCTTGCACTGGTACTGTTTTCACGATTTCTACGTCGTAAAGCAAACGACAGTGTAGTTTATCATAAACTGCATCATCTGAACGTGATTTAAGTACGATACCACACTGTCTGGAGTGATATAAGCTCGTACTTCATACTCGCTCACCCACTCCAGCAGTGCGGTATCTAGTCTGTGCTAGTTAAACGAACGTCTCCGTCAGGGAACAAAAATACATGGCCTCCGTTTTGCGTGAGCTCTACATCGAGTTGTGGTAGACCTACCGACAATGCATTAGCTGTACGCGTAGGCCCTATACGCCGTGGCAGAGCTAAGGTTTGTGCCCCAAAGAGAAGCCGTTTCCGTTTCGTGGCCATTGCCGTGTGAACTTTCCGTTGTAATGCGATGTGATCATTGCGCACATTATATGAAACATGAAACAATGCAACAGTAGAAAAATATACAGAGTTGTCCTCATTTCTATCAGTATTTTATTGCGGTTTTCTTTAATGATCGCGAGTTGCGCCCTTTGTCGCTCGAGCAATTAAAATGGCGCGTGCATTTAACTTTTTGATTTCTGTACTGTGAGCCTACTTCTATTTCAGTTTTTTCATTTCATTTTAATTTAAAATATTTCAGTTTTTTGTTTATGTGCTAGATTAAACTGACAGCTTCTTCGGTTAGTTTCGAGTGCAAATTTATATTGTATTTGTATCCGTATTCTATATGTCGCACTGTCGAATCATTTCTACTTATTTGTTTATTTTTTTACATATTATTCATTAACATTCCATGTTATAGTCTGTCTATTGTAGCCATATGCTATGGACAGCTGAACCGCTATGTAACCTGTACGCTATGCAGTGAATATGTAAAAAAACAGTGGTGTCGTGGTATCCATTAAACAAACTCATCGGTAATTCCGGCAAAACTAACTTGATTTAGGCTTACGGAAAAATGACGAAAGTGGACAAAACATTCCTTGAGTTCCCCAGAAAAAGTAGTCAGTTGATCCCGACTGTTTTCTTTCGCGCTGCGCTCGTTTTCATAAAAATGTAGCAGTGATACTTCGTTAATGTGACCTAAGTGTTCAGTGAACAGGTCTATACTGCTTCTCTGTACGAACGCATGCTCAATACGAATTGACTTCTTTTAGTCATTTTCAACTGCAAATATTCGGTTTGTTATCTGTCAGCATTCAGGCACGCGTCCTTTGACTGTGTCGTTATAGCCGGAATGCTGTTAATCACCGCATCGTTAATTAATTTGCTGATGGTCGCGCTCTATAACTTTTCGTTTTCCAGTATCCCCATGTTTTTTTGCGCTGTGTATACGTGGTGGTTCATAAAAAGTACGCCTGCATTAATTCTAAAGCCGACATGCTTCACAAGGTAATGTAGCGACACGTTTGGTGTGCGATGGTATTTTAGTGATTTTGCTGTAATTGCTAAGTTAGGGCAGACTATATCGATGAAAAAATGGAAACAGATCAACAACTTCTGCAGTTAGTCTATGACAATCTTGGAGCTTACTTTTTATTGGGCCGCTCTGTACACTGTGTCCAGAAAAAGTGAGACTAGCGCTTAAGTTTCAAATAAGACTGCCGAATGCTAAGAGTTTTCAAGCACACTTACTGTCAATCGTCGTTGAGATGCAGTCCAACTGCTCAGATCAGATGTAATAAGTGTACCTTTTTGCACAGATACATTTACTCAGCCTATCACGCCACTGATTTACTCTGAAGGTAATGTTCTGATCAACGCGCCAACGCGCCATGCCACTCTTCGATCGGTCGTTTTTTTCAGACGATTTCGATGCGATTAATATTCTCGTCGGTGCGCGTAGTGCCAGGTTTGCGGCTTGCAGACGTCGTATCAATCTCGTGTAGCAGGTGTTACACAGAAGCAACAGACTCGTCCTTGTTCTCGGAAATTCAGCCGCCGATCTTTTAAGCACCGCATCTTTTTCCAACACCGAGCATTTTCATTAAACCTCTATCTTCTGACGACGTTTTGGGAGTCGTGTTTGAAACGCAGATCTGTGAAAGCACTTTTCATAAAAGAAAATATCTTCAACAGAATGATGAAATCCTATGAAATTTTGCGCTTGTGACCCAAATGAATGTCACGTGATTCTGCGCAAGTCCGTGATTGTTCTTCCGAGATTTTTGGAGCTATTTTCTGGACACAGTGTAGTTAGGCTAGCCTATAGTATATGCGCAACATTAACTATCAAAACTGCCAGTCGCGTTTCATGAATACGCAAAGACGGTTGAAAAACGTTATTTCGTGTGCCGGGATCGCAAATCAGCAGCGTTTAATACATAAAACCAGCGATGTACAACGTTCGTTCTGCTTGCGGGTCACTTCCGGTCCATGACGGGTCGTCATGTAGGCCTAGGCCCCCCGTGACGCAAAAAAGCTCGTTCAATCGCAGCCATCACAATGACTGAGTTACGGGGTGACTACACGTAACAATTTAAAAAAACAGAACTTAAACGTGCATGTGATACCGTTTTAGGCAGTTTCGGGGGTGCCTATGTGAGTTTCGGTTGGTTGTACATGAATATAGGCATCAACTTACAGGGAAATAACCTATGTGAGTCTTTTTTCGCGTTTGTATATTGCAACATCAATTATCGCATTTTATATCTACTCGTCGACTGCTGCATTTTGCCAGGAATTAAAACGGTATTCAGCTCTATACTTTCCTTTTTTAAAGTTGAGAGAACGCACAGAACAGACGAAGGGCCGGGCAATAACGGTGTAGCCAGAATCTAGTTGTAGTGGGGGCACTTGAGGGGTGAGGTATGGGGAGAGGTCTCCCCTCCCCGCGGGGAATGGGTCTAGGGAGGGGGCACAGAAAATTTTTGGACTTTCTGTGTGCAAAATGACATCTTTTGGTGCATTTTGGCACTATTTTGAGTAAATGTCTAAGCTCCTAGGGGGCACCTGTTCCCAGTGCCCCCATGGCTACGCCAGTGCCGGGCAAGACTTGTAATGCGGCCTGTTGGGAACTTAAGACGGCCGCATGTCATATTTGAGGAAACATCAGACCCAACACAAACTCGGTTTTCTGTTTATGTACCATGACGTAGGCATGTTTATGGAAGGGGGCTTCTGTATACCCCCTCTTCCCTTTGAAAGTGAAAAAATACAGAGAAAGAGAATTAATCATAACAGGAAGGGAATAACGCATCTTAAATGCACATCAGACACGCCTTTTCACATTTTGTAAACACGTGTAGTGGTTAACGCGTGTCTGATCAACGTACCGGTAGTTGCCCTACGCCGGGACCTGGTTAGTACCTGGATGGGTAGTTAACCAACCATCTCTGTATGTTACCAGCCACCCAGGTCAACTCAACCTGGCCATCCATCTGTGGCCAGGTACAATGACTACCGGCGAAAGCTGAGGCGTAAACACGCCACGCGATGCACTAGTTCCGGACCCGGGGTCTTGCAGTGTAAGCTGGTGTCTGGCTGAGCGCAGAGGAAACGTAGATCGGCAACGCCCCATCCACTGGCCTTATTGGAGTTATTGCTCGGGGATGGCTTCACAATACGTTACAATTACAGGATACAGTAGTATGTAAGTTCCAACAAAAGGATTGCAGGAAGTGGACATGGCGATCTAATGACGGGAAAACAAGAAACATGATTGACATGATACTGATCCGAAGAAAGTGGGCAACGTCAGTGCAGCAGTGCCGC
>Ga0056128_1008436_pt1 | contig 12986 bp, 6 predicted proteins | sample WorMetLIZISLAND2_FD_71113 | JGI IMG/M metagenome (GOLD analysis project Ga0056128, IMG submission 71113) | Marine gutless worms symbiont microbial communities from Max Planck institute for Marine Microbiology, Germany - Olavius geniculatus... ...
GAAGTTACAGCAGATGTTCAAAGTGCTGTCCCTTTACTCGAACACAGGCCCGGAGACGTCTTCTCCATTCGTCGATTGCGTCATCGACAACGGTCTGCCGTAGGCCAAACCAGACCTCCACCAAAAAATAACCTAAGCTGGTACCCCATTTTATGAAATATCGTAAGCCAGTAACACACTACAATACTGAGTACCTTTTGACGATTTTCTCAGCTAATCATTATTATTATTAGGCACAGTTTGTTGGAGTTATTTCAAAACGTAATAGGGGTCCGGTTTTTTTTGAGACACAGTGTAGTTATGTACCAATTACTTTAGCTTTACACATCTTACTAGTGTGCACTAATCAGCTTATTAGCCCGTAGTTAGATCTGTGTATTGAAAATATAAATTTGTAAGGACAGAAAGCACTTGTTCAGTTCTTCAGCCATGCTATATCTATGCAATTCAAATTGTGAGCATGGTGACCACTGTTCCGAGTTCGTGCCATTCTTTTTTGTGATCTATCGGGAAATGTCTGCGTCTAGACTGAAACAAATCACTGCACACAAAGAAATGCACCTGTTATGACATCACAGTTTACAAACTAATTTATAACCTTTATCAAACAGATCTGTTACCTGAGCATCGCGAATCAGCACGCTCCAAGCTTCTGTATCACACGGATATTCTGCAATTCGACGCTCTGCCTTGATTATTTTCTCCGGTTTGAAGCCAGCATCCTACCATAAACCAGATAGTTTGTCTTAATTTAACAAAAACACTCAGACATAAAGACATGTCAGAATATATTTACAAATAATATCAGCAACTAAGAATTCAGAAGCCACTGCGTATAACAAATGTTCGACACTGATATGACGACCTACCACTTAGCCATACTAGATACGGCTGTGATTATCCATACTGGGGCGGTATGCATAACAACGTCGTAACTTAGTTTGGATGTGAGGCCTATGTCGCGACTAACTACTTCCAAACTAGAAAGTTACATTCAATGGCATGCAAAACGCTGTCGTAGCGAGCGACTAGCTAGTCGTGACTCAGTTGACGTCGGGCAAGTTTGACTCTGAAATTTCCTGGCTAAACGCACTCTGCCTCGGCCGGCCTGCAGCTAAAAATAGATATGCCCTGACTTGTCGTCTGCTGCAGTCTCGGGCGTGCTTGAGCCTAGTTACAGCTCCATGGGCTAAGTAAGAATGCGCGATGCGAATAAATGAAATTTATCGAATGCTAAACGTTTTATTCAGCAACTTTTAATACTGCAATTAGTTTCAATAGTGCAATTGAATAGTCCTTTACGACGCATGACGTGATTGCAGATTCTCTATAGCGACGTTAGTTTACATTGACAACGATCGACTAAATATTTACGACAGGTCGCTGGAGCGACTAGAGTTAGTTCGGACGTAGGCGTCTGACTAGTGCTACGTCGTCGTTATGCATACTGACTTAGCGCTACGTCTGACATAAATTGACTTTAGTTTGGAAGTAGAGTTACAACATTGTTATGCATACCGCCCCTGGATTCTCAGCCGTACATTTCTCTGGACAAAACCTTGGCGTCTAAGTAGGTCGATGTCATGGTCAAGCAGGCAGCAGCCTAGCACTAAGCTAGCAGACGACGAGACAAGATGGCCGTCGTTTAGTTAGTGTCACATCGTTATTACAATCGTTTCTTTTGACAATAGTAGACGTAGTACAGCATCTGTAGATGAATCAGCAGCTGGGATGGATTTGGTGAACAGGTTGGAATGTTGTTTTTGTTTGAAATGTTGCGATCGATCATATCCCACCCGGCCGCCAGTTTACTGGCAATAGTGGATCTATGCTGTGTCTAAGACACAGCTTAGAAACTAGGCTACCTATCACTGAGCAAAAACTGAACTCACGTAAGTAGCTGCTTGTACTTGTAGTATTTATAAATTTGTACTACCTCGCGTGGAAACTCGTTTCCTGACGTTCCCTGCGACATATTACAGATTTAATGATTAATCGACTTAATCTTGCCGAAATTTAAATTAAAAACCAACTTTTTTCGACATTATATTACATCTTCCTCGAAAACAGCCTAGAATAGATATTACTTGGACAACACAACACATTAGTGATGGGCGATACTCAAAGTTTCGTTCACAATAAGTAGTTAAGTACAGTGAAAAACTATCGAGTATCGACAGAAACGACTACTGACTACGGTCTACAGTTTGCATTCTAGTTTTGTTCGTCTTGCCTTCTATGCCAATATCATTTATGCCATTTATCATGAGCAAATCAATGCTTTTGTCTGACCGTTATCGTCGAGCTTGTTTATATATACTCATGTCACAGTATGTCTGTCTGTCTATAGCGCATGTATTGTAGCTAAACGGTACGTCTTGCAGGAAAACTGTTTGAACAGGTAAATAGGGTAGCCTGACAGCTACCTTGCAATACCAAGTAAAAGCCCAAACGATCCAAAAGTTCCAAACGGGCTCCATATTTGCACTGCGAATTGTGGCCAAACCTGGCAGCACGGTAACTGGTTACTATTGACAGCCTATAGAAACTTATCAATGCTCTATCTGACTGTACCACTGCTGACCCCACCCGCCTCCCCTCCTACAGACAACTGTTCTTCTAAAATTAGGGAATGCTGGTTTATACCAGAAAATTTTCTTAAAATATGCGGAACTTTTTGAGGCAAAATATGCAGTAAAATATGCAGAATTTGGCTAAATATGTGGTGCATATATGCGATGCAGAATATTTTCCTGCATATGCAACTCAAGTGATGGAGAATCATAATCATGATCATACATTTGTTCGTGCATCCACATGCAGCACAATGTTCTGGTGAATTTTTTTGCTCTATTTAAATAATTTAGCTGAGAGCTGCAGACTGTGCCAGCTGAGTTTCACCTACAATCGCTACCGGGTGTACACTGCCAAAAATATTAGAACAGTGCCGTTTAGCAGGTTATGGGTCGGGGTGACCCACAAAATTTGCATGGCACATTACGCCCAAACTCTATCAGTCAGTGGTTACTATAACAGGCTACGGACATTTACAAATGCCTATTTAATGCCTCCATTGTCGACCTCCCCCTTCCCTCCAAATAGGAGAACTGAATTAAATGACCCTTAATACACATTTTCTGGCCTTTGGACACAGGGTACATTCAGCCTTCCCTAGTGACAGCTGGCCTTTTCATTTCATTCAACAAAACCCAATGATAACTTCACTTCAACAATCAACATGAGCAAGACATATGCTAAGTCATTTATTGTATCAAAGCACACAAAAAAACTGTACTATAAACATCAAATCGCAATAGCCAATGATGAGCCTTAGCATAATCAAAACATATAAATAAACATGTAAATATATAAGGTGCAGCAAAAACTTAACACCTGAAGGTCTTTTTCGCATTGATTAGACCTTTTCTAAACCAAAAAAAATATTGACTGACTATAATACACAAGTAATATACACAGGCAAATCAGGCATGTATAGTCTGTTACATAAACATACTGAATACTCTAACATAAATATGGATGTCACATCACATTTGTTGCTCTAATGCAACTGCAGTTGCAAACTCTCACAGAGACATTAGCAAATATACAATGTATGATAGATGAACTTCAGTAATAATTAGCAATAACTAAAAAGCAATCATTGGATAGATCTTGAGTGTATGTTGTGAGACAACAGATGGCGATCAATGAATGACTGAAAACAGCTGTGAATATGTTTGGTATCATCAATGGTGCTACACAGGATAAGTTCACATGGTCGAACTGCACATAATGATGGCAGATCAAGCCATTCACTCATCTACAACAAATACAGCTCACAGCTAGAATCACAGCCTGATGACATATTTAACATTTTTCACCAGACATTTACATGTTAATTCACAAAAAAGCAAGGCAAAAATACAGAGCTAAGAAAATTTTTGGGCCATGACCAAGAACAATCAGTTCGGTTATTAATAAGGTAGAGCAGTTTGGATATGGTGCTAGCCTTTCAATACGAAAAGACGATAAAAGCCCACAGTGTATGATTGTGGACTTGATAGTATTTCTTGTGTGAGAACTCTTCTAAAACACAAACGGCTTGGTGGTAAAACAGTTAGGGCATCAGATCTTTAATTAAGAAGTCAGGGGTTCAACTCCCAGTCAGGTGGCTACCAAGTAGTGGCATGGCATTTGCAGTTCTACCTCTGAAGACACTTTCCGTCACTTCCTTAAAACTGACTGCTTCCAGCAGGCCTACTGCTCCCCTTAGCAGCTCAGCCAAATGCCTCAGATTCGGCCACTGGCTGACATTGTGCACTCTAAATATGCACTTACTTACTTACTTAACTATTCTACACAAGTTGTTCACAGCCATATGTGCCTCGCTCACTAAGTTCTGCAATTTGATATTGATCTAAGAGGCGGTGACATTCTGAAAATGTAACAATGGGTCTGGCGTTGCATACTGACATTCACTTATGAGCTAAAATAAATCGCGTCAAGAAAAAACTACAAGTTGCAAAATGCAAATCAACAAAATAGTCATCGATCAAACTACTGCAATAAAAAACCACTACATGCAGGAATTGACTACCTGTTGTTCAGTGCGAGCGCCGATCTTGTCTTGGCAGTTGGCAAGCAGAAGACACGGCAGATTAGTGAGGTTTGGGTCAGTAAGTGCATCGTGCAGGACGTCTCTGGTCAACATCATTTCATAGTCACTGCAAGCCGAGTCAATGACAAACACCACTGCATGTGCATCACGGTAATAGTGGCGCCAAAACTCGCGCTGTTTCTCACCTCCTGGCAACATTTCACATGCAACAACCAACCATCCACGCTACCAAAGTCTCTGCAGACAGAGTCAAGACAACCTTTCTGAGATGTAGACATTACGTAGAAGTGACGTGAGACAACAGACATAAGATCAGGTAGAGACTAAAGACGAGTCCACTTCCAGGAAAACTTTCACAATAGGTGTCAAAACAGTGACAAGCCAAACAATTACGGATTATTATTCAACTCACTATCACAGGAAATAGGCCTATCTTAGGCATCAACAAGTACCAAAAATACTTGGTTTGTACATCGGTGCACAAAATAAGCACTCTAATGATACATTCCACAGACAGCACTAAGCTGAGGCATAAAAGTGCTGGAGTTAGACAAGGGCAGGATAAGACTTACATTTGTCAAAACTGAGCCAAAACCAAAACATGAAAATGTCGCATAAGATGTCTCGAGGTAAAGACACATATCTTAAACCTCTGATGCCGAGTTTCTAGATGCTGACTTTCAACAAAAATTCACTGACCATCAATGACAAAAGCATAAAACAGCACCACTGCAATGGACATATGGACAAAAAACGCTGATGTAATGTAGAAAGTAATAGAAAGAGATGGACAGTTGAAGTCACAGGCATTTCATTAAAGGGAAACTATCATGAAAACTCATACTCTAAGTGAATGCAAAAACTATAATAATAGGTATCTATTTTCATTTATAGCAAAAAACGCACGCATATCATGCATAAAAATAAAAAAAATGCTTTTATTAGTGAGCGAAATTACCGGATCTGAAGTGAAAAAAAGAGTCGACACACTTGCCATCATTAGCAAGCAGCGATGTGCGCGTTGCGGACGAGTCCACATGTGGATTGGGATCCGCAGAATATTTTTGGTCCGTGTAAGAACTGCAGATTTTTCTTTGACAAAAAGTTGCTGACTTTGATATGTAACTTTTTAACACTAAGCATTTTTAAAGCTTTGGATAATTTTTGTTTTATTTTAGCCATTAGATAAGTGACGTTTCAATTACAAACCATATTTCAATTAATATTTTAACACTTTATGCACATATAGATAACTAGACTTAGAGATTATTGGCCTAAGATAAACTGCTAATTTTCACGGTAGTAAGCACTGCAGATGCAAATGGACTTTGAATCAGAGTTTACACAATACTGCAGATGCAAAATTCAAATCAGAATCCATGGACGAAAGCGGACTCAAAATTCAAAGATCCACACATCTCTGCTACTAAGCTAAATTGCTAAGCCGGAGAGCGCAAATGGACAGTTTACGTGCAAGTTTATGGTCTGAAATTGTGACGATGTGTTTGACAAGCCATAGCAATTTGAACATCATCATCATCATCAGGTCAAGTCTCCTCGGGCAAATTTGAACATAGACAATCAAGAAGTGATTCATTTACCAGACAGTTGACTGTCAGGGCATAAAACAGACATGGAATGTTAAAATCAACCGATTTATCAGCGCTTCTTCAGCGGGCATTATCCAACTCTGCAGATGGCCCGCAGCTTTTAATATTTTGGCAGATGGTGCAGCATGATTCTCAGAGTGCCCTGGTGATAGGAAAATTCCGTTTCAAAGCACCCCGGCATAGTATTCGATCAAAATCTCAACGAAATTGATCAAACTCCTACTTGCCCCATGTTATTTTCGACTGCTTTTGGTACCAGTGACGTCACTGGTAGTAAGCGACTGCACTAGTGTGAAACATTATGTTTTGTGTCAAACTGTAGAAAATGATAAATTCACTTTTTGCGACAATCAGTCAAAATTGGCTCACCATAAATTTTATCTCGTTTATATGTACATGTATGTCATTTATTCCAAAATGTCAAATTTTCATGATAGTTTCCCGTTAAGTGTCACAAACAATAAACAGCAACTGGAAATACTACACAAACAGCAAACTAATAAACTATCAGCAACCACTAAACTATCTATACAATACATGTGCAGCAAAATCAACTGATTTATAAGCAGCAAAATGTGCCATATATATACTGACCACCAATCTCTTTTATTTGCAACATGCAGTCCTTAAACTGATAAGGTTTTATCACAAATCCTGCAACAACAAAAACAGTTTCTGTTGATGCAAATATCTATTACAGTTAGCTCACACACTTCACTTTATGCATTTCAATGCTTCATGGAGTTCCAATAAAGCACAATAAACAAGCAAAATGTGATTACCTCGCTGAAACCATATAATCCTACGGTTACAAGCAATTTCAACTTGCAGTCTGCGATCAACAGCACTTGTATAAGTAGAACATAAAATGCATGAAACAACATTATCCTGCAATATGGATGTCATCATGTTTGAAAGAGGGCATGAGTCGACATCTAAGGAAAACACATCAAGTGAACAAAATATCAAGCATGAGTCGACATCTAAGGAAAACACATCAAGTGAACAAAATATCAAGCATTTTTGTGCATGCTATATTACTGCAATAAAACAATCATAGTTGTTCATTAGTTTGAGTTATTTCTGCAACACAACAGCACTGATGTATCAGAACTAAAGCAACAGCAATCCAATGGGATTCATTTAGCAATACAGCAACTTGTGCCAGCACACTATGCAAATATAACCTTGACATAATTTCCCAATTCCATCCCCAATATTACAAATAACATCACAACTAGGTATTATAATTCCAATTCTGAATGCAGCAGCAATAGTTTTAAAGATTTCTGGGGATTATGGGTACAGTATGATATGTCTTCAAAAACAGACACCATTTAAAATGTTTATTTCAAAAATTCACTACAAGTACCTGTAGTAGGTGTGATATTATCTATGTTTTCATTGCACAGAACTGACAATAAAGTTGTCTTTCCAGCTTTGGTTAGACCAATGCAGACCACTGAATATTCAACTCTGGGTGCAGGACCTTTTTTACAGCAGAACCGCTGATAAACCTGCAAAAACATCACTTGTCATATGTACGAGAGATAATAATAATTGCTTTTTACATTCCCAAAAGCCTAGGATCGATACACCAAAACTGCTGCCTGAAATATTTTTTGATGACTAGAAAAGTTATTTTATGACATAACAGTTAAACATTATTATCTAGCAAGCACTTCTTGCAACCCCAAAAACTTTAAAATGCTACACCACAAAATCTGAAATTCGGAAACTGACGAAAGCAGGTGGGATCCGAAAAGCCTGGGATTTGAATTCAAGGGACTCCCTCTAAACCCTAGTGTTGTAAGAAGATTAATATAAAAATTAATCAATACATGCTGTCTTGATAAACTTAAATAAATGAGCAAACAAAAAAAAACATTAATATAAATAAATACCATGTACAAGCATATTCTGCATGCACCACAGCATAACTGAATGTTCTGCCAGCAAGACATGCTATAAGCAGAAAAGCAGCAACAATGATGCAATAAAACTTGTTAACCACAGGTATCTACAAATAAACAACAGTTAGAATAATAAGCATAAGCAAGCACCCAAAACAGCACAGAAAATAACAGCAATAATTTGTTCCGATATAAAAATCATTGGCCAAAATATCTAACCGTCACATCTTAAAATAATTATTTATGCAAATTAATTAACTGATTGATCATTAAAACATTAACTGATCAAATTATGTTTGATAATAAATTAAAATTTGGTTAAAATTTTGCATTTAAGACATCACTAGTTTGTGCTGTTCCACACAGAACATAATTATATGATAAAGATTTGTACTTTTATAGTGATAGTTTGACAGTATGACTACACAGTTCGTATACTGCATGATGATGATGATCATCATCATCACTTTTGCTTCAGTTTGCAAAAAAACAGCAACAAGTACTTAAATTCTGCAGCTTTTAGTCTTCTGATTGACTACAAAAATTAATCAGAATTAATCGATTAATTTTTTTTTTTAGAATTCAATTTAAAAATTTAATAGATAGCAGTCCTGGTAGTTTCAGATGAAGTGGGAATATATGGATGCTACACATACCGACTCCAAATCATCCCTGACCCTAATCCTAACCCTAACTCTCAAGTGGCACTAAATACCAAAAACTATCAAAAACGGTGTCGTAGGTTTGCTTGCCTGCACACTAAGCGTGCACCGTGCAGGCAACATGGGCGGTGCTAAAAATTTGACATTGAAGGGCAAAGGCACAAAGAGTAATAATTTTTTTTGTGTGTGCCAAATGTCGGCCTTCATTTGGTTGTTGTGTGCATTGAAAAGATGTAGCGAGGTCCATGAGCAGAACCCCTGGTCGAAAGGTCAGGGGGCAAAGCCCCCCTGCAGGGGCATCATTTAAAGGGGACTAGAGAGGTCTATGAAGTATAGACCTCCAAGAATTTATGATTTTAGTTTTTACCTGTAAATTGTACCTCTGAAACAGTGTTACTGCTGCAAAAACAATATGTTATGCAAACTTAGACCCCTAAAGATCACCGAGACCCCCCCCCCAACAATTTAATGAAATGACGCCACTGCACCCTGAAGCTGAAACACTTTTAGCTTTTGGACGTGCAATGGAAGCCGCAAATTTGCCTGCTTTTCAATACTTGGAAACGCAAAAAGTCACAACTTGGTATGTGTATGGTTACCAGATGGCACTTCATAACCATGAACATTTCTGCTAAGGGCGTAACCAGCGGGGAAAGGGCAAAGGCAAGGACACGGGAGCAGCTGCCACCCCACTGCCCTTAGCCTTGTTATACACGGCCCAGATTTCAGATACTGCAATCTATGAATGCATCTTATAACTAAACTACAATGCCCTCCCTCTGGCGAAGCCATGGCAGGCAAGCTGTGCGACACTGTCGTTTTCACACCGGTGACATTCCCGACGTACAGTGTACATCAACGTGTACAAAGTATGTTTGCATTCGTATATCATAGAATCACCGTGGTGAAGCGCAGAAATGACACAAACAGTAGATAACACTACACGCAACTACCGACGCCGCGCCATCTTGCCATTAGCAACAGCACTAGAGATGCACGTTCACAGAAAAAGTCACAATATTATACGTCAAGAAAAATACTCGCATTAATTCTAACACAAAAAAACACATTTTAAAATTAAATTAAATATTGTAATATAAATTTTACTGGTATTTGAAATGACAAATTAGTTTGATAGTTTTTATCACAAAATTATAATATTGTTTACATTTTCGTTACTTATTTTTTTAAATTTTTAATTTCGGTTTTAAACTATCGTGTCACTTTACTGCGTGCGTTTACTGTGCACTTCCGGTTGTATTTAACTCGTGTTGTGTGAAGTGTGTCGTACTTAATTGCTGTATTTGTATTTTATATAGAAGACAGATGTGAGACAACAGTGATTTACGGAGTATCATAGTATACTGCTTATGTACGTAAACGTCGTAATATATTTTACGAAGATACAATTATGCAGTTCAGGGGTTGCTGTAGCCGGTAGCACTAATTGCTGAATCGGCTGAATCGGCGCCGATGGAGCATACTAATTACTGATGGAGTAACAGTAATCAATGAATTGTCTAGTTTTATAGGTTGTTGATACAGCTTATTCAGTTATAAAATTATTGCGCTCCATCGGCGCCGTTTACTGAATCGGCCCACTGCTGCGTTCACGGCCACCTGAGTCGTCACGCGTCACTGCACGCGTCGGCTGAATCGGCGCCGGTGGAGTAACAGTAATCAATTAATTGTCTAGTTTTATAGGTTGTTGATGCAGTTTATTTAGTCATAAAATTATTGCGCTCCATCGGCACCGATTCAGCTGATTCAGCAATTAGTGCTACTCGCTGTAGCGGCCCAAAAAGCTATTATCAGTCCGGTGTAGGGTTCAGCGATTACCATTAGAGTTAGGGTTGGGGTTAGTGTTATCGTTTTTGAAAGGTTTAGGCTATAATATGTCGACAGTAGTGGACACCAAATATTATCGCACCGTACAGTATGGGTTACATATATATGACGTAGCTGCAGGCAATGAAAAAACTTGCCAAGCAGCTATCCTATGATAGGCTACTTGCTAGATTTGAGGAGCTGCTTGGCCGGACTGTCGACCCGTGATGCTACAGAGGTCAGGCATTGCCATCCGGTATTGCCATGTCCATGCTGTCGGTCGTTGGCACGGACACGGATGGCCTTAGCTGGTATTTGTGACCACTATTCGGTGGTTGTACATACTGTCTAAGGCTGTTCAAGGCCAGACTGATAATAGAGAATTTATTCAGTCTGGGACGGGCTGAGCACTAGTTTATTATTAGCCCCCCTGACTGATAATAGCACTCAACCTAGCGTCCAGCCTTCTGTAGCATATATTCTGTGGAAAATAGAGTTAACCCTGGCTAGAGTTTCTGCAAAGCACAACACTACAAAGACGGAATTTTTTCCCCATTCTGTACTTTGTGTTTGCCATGTCAGCTCAATTTCCAAAGTTTTAGCACTTCATTAGTGATGGAAGTTTCACTGTCACTCAGTTTAATAATTGCCATGGCATGGGAAATTGCACTGCACAATAAAGTTAAATTTTTTAAAGTAAAACAACAGCAGTGATTTTAGTAAATAGTAACATTTTTCATTTTTTGAAATTACTGTATGCATTTTTTTATTTTTAAAAAAATTTTATTATGCACATTTGACTTGCATCTTGCGGTACTGGATAAGTGCATTTTTGATTGATTGAGTCTTTTAATTGTTGTTGCACAGTAGAAAGTTATGTCTGAAGTTATCAAGAAGAAAAAGAAGAAGAGGCATCACTCGTGCTCTTCAAATGATTTTGAAGCACCAACTAAACGGACGAAAGTTGAAATAAATGATGCTGCAGATGACAGCATTGCATCACCAGTGCAGTCTGTTGATTTAAACTGTGATGCCTCTGTCACAGAACATCGAAAAAAAAAGAAGCACAAGCATCGGAATGCTGCTGAAGTGGATGCTGACATTATGGGACAGGGTAATGTGGAATTAAGTCGGACAAGTCTTGCTGGTCAACATCATTTGCCTACTGTCAGTGTTGAGCACGAGACTTCCATAACTCCACTTGGTCAGTTTAGTTCTCAGAAAAGTTCCAAACATGTCAAACAAGACAGTTCACAACATCAACAGGGTCCAGAAAGCAGCAGTCAAACTACTGATCGATTACGCTGTCCTGAACTGAGGTATACTTGTTTTGTATAACAAGCATATGCTTTTTGCACATGGCAGGATATTATGCCATTAGATCGTATAGCATACACTTTTTAAAACAAGTGATTTGAGCAAAGCTCACGAGACACGCGAAAGCCTATAGCAGTTCCTGTTCGCAGGTAATCTTAGTCTATCTCTATCCATTTCGTTGCAATTCACTCTTTTGCAGCCAAAAATCGCCAAAAAATCACGTTAAATCAATATTTTTAGGGTTCAAGGTCATTCAAGGTTATCGATGTTGACATTCATAAGAAACTCCTCATCAGTGCTTGTTATGATAAGCAGCATGGCTGTGACTATCTGCAACCATTTACACGCTAGACAAGCCAACAGAGTATAAATAACCACTTTTTACAGGGGTACATCTCGTTGACACCCACGTGCGCAGGCCTGCTTGAATCTATAGGGTCCGGACTTGGACTGCTAAAATCTGCATTCCATGCTGAAAATTTCATACACAGGCTGTCTTGGTCTATCTCCAGCCATTTTGGTGCAATTCACTCTTGAAATGTGTGTCGCAGCGCAAAATTGTGAAAAAATTCACTAAAACCCCATTTGGGAAGGTTCAAGGTCATTCAAGGTCATCGATGTTGATAAATCCAAAAAGCCTGTCACCAGTGCTTGTTATGATAAGCAGCATGTCTGTGTTTATCTGCAACCGTGTTCACGCTACACGAGATAATTGCGGTAAAATAACCACTTTTTAGGGGGGTAGCTGTCTTTGACGCCCACCTGCGCCGGCCTCCTTGAACCTAGGGGGTCGGGACTTGGACTGCTAAAATCTGCGTTAAATGCTGAAAATTTCATATGCAGGTTGTCTTGGTATATCTCCAGCCATTTCGTCGCAATTCAGTGTTGAAATGTGCGCTGCACCCAAAAATTGCGAAAAAAATCACTAAAAACCTCTTTTTGGGGGTTCAAGGTCGTTCAAGGTCATCGATGTTGATAAATCCAAAAAGCCTGTCACCAGTGCTTGTTATGATAAGCAGCATGTATGTACCTATCTGCA
>Ga0056128_1008438_pt1 | contig 12985 bp, 12 predicted proteins | sample WorMetLIZISLAND2_FD_71113 | JGI IMG/M metagenome (GOLD analysis project Ga0056128, IMG submission 71113) | Marine gutless worms symbiont microbial communities from Max Planck institute for Marine Microbiology, Germany - Olavius geniculatus... ...
CCGAACACCAGGGTCTTTATCTTTCTGCTGTCGTTCATTCTGCAGATATGGCCGAAGAGGCGCAACTTTCTCTGTATCACTTTCTGCAGTAGGGTTTCTGTCAATTGAATCTTTCTGTACGCTGTTTGCTTGCGTATAAATCTTCGTCTGTGATTCAATCTTGTGCTAATTGCGGTCCAAAACGACGATGAAACGGCGTGCGGTGAGGCCGATGCCGGTGCTGGCTGGCTTCACGTTCACGTGTCAGTGTACGTCCATTGCGGGTCGTTGCTTGCCTGCCGTACGGATGGACGGACGGACGAAGTTGTTACTTGCTAATCACTGAGGACAGATCAAGCGATCACACTGTCCCGACATGCAGGACGGGACGCTCCCATCCCGTTTCTGTCTCGTTGTCGCCGTGTTCGGATTAGATTCTGTGCGTGTCGCTGTCGAATCAATAGCACGGCGCACCGCACACGTCGCGAGATCTGGCCGTTGTAGGTCGACGCTGTTTGACGTCACTTCGCCGTACAGTTACGTCACGTTATATCGACGCTCAGTCGACGAGGGCCAACAATCGTCCCAGCACGGCCAATAGTTTACTGCATTGGCGAGATCCTCACAGGCTTTTGATTCATGCAGATTTTTTTGCAATCGTGGAATTAGCTAATTTTTGCATTCAGTCGTCTCGTTCAATTTTAATAGAAGTGTCCATTTTACACCTAAAAGTACAAATGTGTTTTGACGCAAGCGACCAAAATGCACAGTTTCGGTCACAAAAAGTATATCGTAGCAAAAACTGTTTGGCCGTTAGCCCACTGCCAAACGATTGTGGGTACATTTTGAGGCATCAGCTGTGCATGTTTTGTCATCTGTATTTCTACTAGGCTGAAAAGTGTGCAACAATTCTTTAGACAGATTCCGCTGAGTTTTCACTGTCGCGCTGCCGACGCCCCGCATTTTCCCAGCCTGCATTTTTAGCGCCAGCGTCACGTCGTTTACTGCCTGGCGACAGGGAAGCATATACACACCGTCTACTGGTCTGTCTGCTGTAAACTGCTGGAAAATATATACCCAGGGTGAAACAAGGAAGAGGAAAAAAATGAAAAGGATAAAAAAGAAATAGTACGAAAGAAAGGTGGCTTCATTGTGATTTCTAAATGTTGCTGCCACTACTGTGTCCACTGCATGGTCATTCGCTCAATTTCGCTGGTCAGTCGTGATGGTCCGTCAGCAGCAGTGACCGCATGCCGCTACTGCTGCTGCATGATGATGACGCTTCCCGGCATGCAGCAGTTCGTCGCTTGTCGCTTGCGCTTAATGTAAAGTTATTTGCGTCAAATTTTCGTCGCTGTTTTTGTGCAATTTTTTGGCGTAGCGCTGTAATTTTTTTGCGAAATTTTTGCATCTTAGTCTGTTGCTTCTTGTTCCACTTTGAATAGCCAACACGTGACCCAAATTTGTAATTGGCGAACATATACAAATAATCCTTAAAATAAACTCTTATCTTTTAGTATCGTGTTGGCAAGGCATCACCGTCAGTAAAATCGTTAAGTACAGATTGGTGTGAAAATTTGTGATTTTCCACGGATATGTGATAATATCGCTAAAATTATTTGAACCATATAATGGACAAATCGTCTTTTATCAAACAGTCTGTGATCTGATTCTGCAAGTACGATGCGATTATGATACTGCATGGCTCGTACTCGTATACGAGTCCGGTACGACTACGAGCTTCTATTGATATGATCAGGCTGATGCTAGGCAGACCTTGTAGGGCAATATCTGCAATGCAGTAGTACTTGGAGAAAATTGACCACCGTCAGTTTTGTAGGTGCTGTGTAACGATTTTCGATATCGGATGTGATTATCGATGAAATATGAAAGTCTTGCACGTTTAACGTTTCAGCGAAGTGATGCTTTAACGCCAGCTTTCTGTCAAATGTCCACAACAGTCAGAAAACAAATTTCCTTTTGTGCAGTTTTGCGCAGATGTCACGTTTGGCTTGGTCACCTCTGCCAGTTTCAGTCTACAGAAAAATGTTTGCTATTGAACACGACCGAAACTTGTTCTCGTTATCTTCGTTGTCATCGACACACCCAAGTGACGCGACGCTCATACGCTGTGTACTAGCATCTGAGGTGGTGTCCCTATAGGTTCCGTGCAGTTCTCGTCAAAGAAAACTCCGAAGACGACTACGAACCGCCAGCCGTTACGAGTTTTAGAGCAGTGGAACACGCCGCACTAATGTAGAGGGCAAAGTGAAGAAAAGACAGGGCCAAGTTGCGCTCGTGAAATGCTTTAGATTGTAGCGCATGATGATGCTAACAAAGACAGCACTCACGTACATTAAACTATCGATCAAAGCTTCTCTATTGGTCATAAGAACAATGATACTGCATAGGGATATAATGTCTGCTTGAGGGACTGTTGGCACTAGAGCTTCTGCAGCCTTGAGCGACGCACTACAATGGCAAACGGTCGAGATCAGAGTGACAGACAGCGTCGTAGCGCTACTTTAGATTGATATGATTTCACGATACTAGCGTCTCTAGGGGAAGGGGGCATTCGGAGGCTGTTGGGAGCCCCAACCGTCTCTAAATCGATCATTAGATGCACGCAAACCCCAGTGAGTTTACATTTTTTACGCGCGAGAGCCAGCTGAGATAGCTATAGGCTAGCGGTAGCTATAGCGCGTATTAGCTTCTGTGATTCTGTCTGTCCGTCCATCACGACTCGGTACCGATTTATGCCCATGTGAGACGGAGACTTGAGGTTCTCAGCGTATGATAGCTTTTAGTATTTAGTATTTCATCACAAAATTTAATGCCATTGGGTGAGGTGATTTCGCTCGAACGAGGGCGTAAAAAAGGGGTATTTCTCCCTAAAAGATGTTATTTTTCCGCCATTGGCTCGTCTAGGGTGAAAATGGTTGCAGATAGGCAGACATGCTGCTCATCATAACAAGCAACGAGCTTTTTACATTTATGATTTTGAACGATCTTAAACCGCAAAATAGGGGGTTTTAATGATTTTTTCACGATTTTTGGCTGAAGCGCACATTTTAGCAGTAAATTGTAACAAAATAAATGAGGATAGACCGAGACAACTTGCATATGAAATTTTTAGCATTAGACGTAGTTGTTAGCAGGCGAAGTTTTGACTCATTACGTTTAAGGAAGCCTGCGAAGGCCGGTGTCAAACATAGATGTTAAAACATTAATTTGCAAATTAAAAAAAAACATTAAAACACGTCTTTTTCACTTTTATAAAAACATGTAAAACATACATAAAAACATTAAACTACATTTGGAGGAAATTAGCAGAATAACATGTTAAAAACAAAAACCTACCATTTGTCAATAGTAAAAACCGACATGTACTGAATGTTATTATGTAACAGTGATTATGGTACAGATCGAAAACAGGGCTGAACGCAATTTGCTTATTAGAAATGCATCATATTTGTAACTTTGTACGTTTATGTTTTAATGAAAACAAAAACGCAACATTTAAAAAAAGAAAAAAACATTTAAATAATTAAAAAAAACATTTTAAAAATTTAAAAACCAAAAAAACATGTTTTTTAAACTTTTATTAAAATTCAAAAAGGTTTCACATTTATGGTGTCAAATAGGGATACCCTTTAAAAGTGCTTATTTTACCACTACTGGTTTGTTTAGCGTTAAACGATTGCAGATAGACACAGACATCTGCTTATCATAACAAGCACTTATAACAAGCTTTTAATGGTATCAACATCGATGAACTTGAGCGACCTTGAATATTTAAAATAGCGGTTTTTAGTGATTTTTGGCGATTTTCGGCGCACACTTTAGAAGTGTAGCTATTGCGATGCAGTGGATGGAGATAGACCAAGACAACTCGCGAACAGGAACTTCTAAGGGCTCTCGCGCGTTTCGTGAGCATTATCTCAGATTTCTTGTTCAATAAGGGAAGAGAGACGGTGGTAGATGCATGAAGTCGTCTGACGTCGACTGTCCGTAAACATTTTGGCGTAATCTGTAGTCTCTCAGAATGGTGGTAACTTGTCAGTCATTTTCGGCTGCATAAATTTGATGATATTGATGTTATAGTTTAGTCTGTAAGGCTTTACTTCCTCATTACCAGGTCTTTGTTCTCAGTCATTACTTTTGCCACACAACGTCCGCACGCTGGAGACAAAAATGTTCGATGATAAAGCTATTTGTTGTTGGAACAACACGACTGGAATGAACTGAGTCTGACACTCGGTTGATTAGAAGCGATCGGCTGAATTATAAATGTTCAGCTGTCGCAGACTGTAAATTCACAATGGAGGATGCTTCTCGTCTGTCCCACCGGAACTCGGCGCCGATCATGAAATGAGCAATTAACCGATCGCGGAATAACAATTAATCGTCTGATCGATTAGGCCTCCGCCCGCCTGCTGCACTGGTTGCCGCCTACATCCGCAGCCGTCTGCGTGGCTGATGACGTCATCCGACAACTTCATCCGGCATCGATCAAACTCCAGATCACCGCACGATAAAATATCGACATCACCGCCGTCATTGTTTCTTTTAGACGTGCCTCCCTGCTCTTCATCTGCAGGCATATTTTAGATTTCTTTTGGGTTTTTTTATTTGTTGTGCAAATCAAATTATTTTATTTCATGAAATATCATGGTTTATAATTTTGACATGTCATAGTTCACTTCACAAAAACAAACACTATGTAACATGGTGAATTAGATGTTGTTCGTGAGTCTTAAAATGTTTTTGTCTTCTTTACTTACAATAAAACTCTAAAAACATTTAAATTTGTAGATAAATGTAAAAAATAAAATTATTTTATTTTTATCTCTGTCTGCAGGCTTACTTTTGGATACTGCCTGTAGACAAAATCTTAGAAAGAACCAAAATGTGGTTTAAACGATGAATTCGTAATTTCCTGTACGCATTTTCTGATTGACTTTTGTCAATGGTCGCTAGGTGGCTGACTGTCGGTGGAGACAAGTGAACCATCTCAGTATGTAACCGACCACTCAGGTCAACTCAGCCTGGCCATCCCTTCATGGGAGACGCAGTAAGCAGCAGTGAATGGTGCAACATAATGGACACCGCGCGATGCATTAGAGCTGCACCTGTGGTCTGTCATGCAGTGTACGCTGGTGTCTGGCTGAGGGCTAATGAAACAGAGATCAGCGCCGTTGTATGGACTTTGCGCCTCGGGGTGGATTTTACAGATGTGATGCTGGTGAAGTAGCAGTGGTGTTTAAAGCGGCATGAAGATGATGATGACAAGTTGTGGTGATGTGTTTCGGTTGTCACAGACGGATGGCGGGACTGGATTCTTGCGAGCTGCCAGAGCCGGCAACCTCGACAAAGTGCTCGACTACCTCACCAACAGCATCGACATCAACGTCTGCAACGCGGTCAGTTTATAGTTTGTAGTCGTCGTGTGTTCATCTTGCGCACATTCATCGATCTTTAGATCGCGCTGCACAATCTGATGATAGTACATCGCGCAACGATCATTGATAGCGCTACCCGATTAACGGTTTTAGAGTTAAGGTGTTGGTTAAAATTAGAGTAACACTGGGTTTAAGCCTAACCCTGACAAAACCACAAGATCACGCAGCGTGATCTCTAACGCACATATGCTCGTATTTAATGATTTCGAGCAGAACATTTACGTTGCACAATTTTTGCATGTTTTTTGCGTTGCTTTATGATAAAACACATAGAGATTGAAAATGTGGAAATTGACGTGATTGCACATAGATAGTTTTTAGGTTTTATTGGCAATTTGGCATGCAGGAGATCAATTTATGCCACTCTTGGGCGTGCTGTGGTTATTGTTGGAATTAAGTAATTTGTTCGTACAATGCAGAAAACATGTGACTTGAAATTGACAGTAATTGGTGGATATTTACGCTGGGATACTAAAGAACTTGCAGAAGCAACCGCTTTAATTGCAAAAATTGCAGTAAATCTTTTTGAAAGTTTTGTCTACCAGACTTTGGACCTTTGTCCCTAGATGGAGTCTCCAGTGGGGTCCATGTAGTGACCAGGGGCCCCGGTGCATGCGGGTTCCATTTTCAGATTTTTTTTCGTCGTTTTGCCACGCATGGCCGTGGTAATTTTCAAAGCGTGCCGTGGTGTATACAGGACAGTAGACGTGTTTGTGGGATGTGTGGAGTCGCGAGTCAGACTGACCGATGATGGTGACGCGAACTATCCGTTGTCGCCTTCGCTGGCACGAACTGAATATTTCATTGCCATAAACCATGATGTAATAGGCTAGCGAGCAACCCACCATCACCGGTAGTGTGCGGCTTGGCCATGGTGACGTGTATTGTACGTATTTACGACCGACACCGTACAGTGCATACTGCACAACAGCTGGTCGCCATCGCCGACTTTTTGACATCGCTTCCGGGTTTGCCCCTAAATTTCTCCAAAATGGAATATTTAGCCTCATATTTTGTATTTTTGGACTAAAGTCACAAAACTTTTCTGACCAAAAAATTCTTGGACAGGATAAAATTTAGGGAAAGGAGCAGTTGCCGTTTTTGCCCTTCTGCCTCCTCATAAAAAAAGTCAAACGACAAAAACTGAAATGCTAATTAGTGCGATGAATGCAGACCTACTTGCTGCACAAAAACAGTCTGTCCATACTTTATAGTAATGGCAGTGTAGACGTGACGCGATATAGTACAAAAATGCGAAAAAAACTGAACAGAGTCGCACAGTAAAAATATTACAATCACATGACTTCTTGACTGCAATAAGCAATGCCACTACGCCTACGCTCTTCGGACTCTTGCAGTTTGAGAACTTAGATATTTTTCGTAATTTTGTCTAGAAGTGCGGGCAGCATGTTATTAAAACGTTTGAATTACGAATTAAGAATTTTGCTTAAATTTGTTTTTTTTTATGTTCGAATAACGCCACACGATGCCAGTCTCTTCGGATTCTCTGTATGTAAGCTATTGATTAAAACACTTTTTTCAGAAAAAAGAGATGGCATATATCAATCCTGTGTACTATACATGATTCAATATCTATGCGTAAACAACCTACCTGTTTTGTGTTTGACTTATTTCTGATTGAGTGGTTGCTTTGCGTTTGCATTATAATTGTAATTGGAGGCTTGCTGGTTTGCCCGTACTCGGGGTATACCCGACCCGCCCCTTTACCTGCGGGTCGGGTCGGGTGAAAAATTGAAATTTACGGGCCGGGTCAGGAAAGAAAATTCATCTAACCCGCAAGGTTCTGATTGTAATGCCACTGGCAAACGTACAATTCTGTTGTTGTTTACATACCGGTAAGCTAAAATACAATACGTCGTAGGCATACGTCCATTAGAATGCGTACGTGTTTAAAAACGAATACGCACGATACGAATACTCGAACGCTGGTTTCCGGTGTGTAGCGTGGCGAATACAATATGGGCCTACTACGGTTCAGTCGATCATTGAGTGCATTCAGTGCACGTTGCAGCCGTCACAGCAGCAACTGTGGTAGACATGCAAAAACAGCTCAATAGTGACAAGTATAGATCAAATTACGTCTTTCCGCCAGATAATTGCCTACAGCTTTTTTTGTGCTGAATGAGAATCAGTTTTTAGCGTCGATTAGCTGAATGCGATCAAAAAAGTAACGTAAGATTTCCCATTTAAAGAAGTACTTTTGCGAGGGACAATAGCGGAAGTAAGTGCAATGGTTTCGTGACTATCTTGTTACTAACTGGGCCTTGTGCAAAGTTGAGGTTCCAGTATCACTCCGGTTGTTTGCAAGCAACCTTGAGCAAGTTGCTAATTTATTGTGACGCTCTGCCTTTCGCTGTCGGCCTGCAGGGAAATTAGCAGAATACTGACATTTCTACAATCACATAGTCAGCACGGAGAGATACTGCAGCGTATTAGCTTCGTTCCCGTTGGTTAAGGTGCTCGCATATGTGCAATGAAATTAAATGCAATGAAATAATGCAAGCTAAGACAACTGTAGAACGACTTATTTCGTTTCGTCGCAGTGCATGCCATGCCACGCAGTCATCGTGCTCGTGCGGTGGATACAACTGACTGACTGATGTGTGGTTTGTTTCGCTCTATCGGACAGCCACGCGGCCACGCGTCATTGTCACGGTACCATCTCGGAACCACGGTTTCACGCCTCCCGGGGCTTTCACTACTGCGAGTAAATACCGCAGTGGATAAGCGAATACGCAGTACGATATTATACCACTCCAGACAGTGCGGTATCGTACTTAAACCACGCTCGGATGGCATGGACTACACCGTCGTTTGCTTTATGACGCATGCACGACTGCAGCCGAAAATTGTGAAAACAGTTCCAGTGCAAACTGAGTATGGTTTAACGAAATGTATTACATGTTTCGTGCCGTGCGTGAACACGTTAGATATCGGGTCGGCGGCGTGAAGAAATTTACGACCACCACGTGTCTCGGTTACTTAGCTCTGTCTACGGACCCTTCCACCCGCCCGTCACCAGCATTCCAAGACACTCCAGCGATCGAGCGAAGCATACACTCCGGCACAGAATACGCGCTTGCAGTCGATCGAAGATGCCGAGCAGAACTGATGGCCGCTGATGATTCGCGGCATGCGATGAACTTCGTGGAAGCTATCGACGACGCTCGCCGCTGTTACATGATGTCCGTACAGTCATCGGCAAAGCACTCGGCGCGGATGACTGGCTTCTCCTGGGGACATACGGAAAACCCCACGACAGTTTCCTCTCACGTCAACCCCATTTAGAGTTAAACATTACTATTAGTGTATCAACAGCTTTGGTGTACGTTTTTTTTTGCGTATGGCTGCGCACTTTCGTACTAAATCGATTTGCTCATAGCGCGCCTCTATTTCACGTTAGTGGCTTATTGCTTTTGTCGTAGGGGGAGGTTTTGTTATGGGCATGATATAAAAAACGTTGCAAAATAAAAAAATAACGTTAAAAACGTGATAAACGTGCCAAAAATAAAAAAAAAACTTTTAAAACGTTGAATAGAAAACGTTGGCCATAATTTGGTTAACCTTTTATCTAATGCCTAATGTTGTAGGTGCAGTTTACTTGGAATTATAGTCTAGATCAAGATAACTTTTTAAATTTCAATTCGACCATGTAGTCATAAGACCATAGCACTAAACTAACCAAATATACTAGACATATTTTAGTATATTAGACTTATTAAGTAAACTACCGTCACTCTAACCTATTAATTCGTTTTTATGGTTCCGAAAGTGCTTCTCGAAGTTTTTGATAAGATTTTCAATGCGCGTTTTTTAAACCAAACAAACGTTGGGAAATATTTTAAAAAACGTTAAAAACGTGAAAAGTGGCAAGAATAAAAAACGTAAAAAACGTTTTTTTACATTTATGGTTATGGGTATATCATAGGGGGTTGTCGTGATGGGGGATTTCGTCCGACACTCTGGTTTTCCTTGCGAGCGCCGGCGACCAGAAGCCCTGATTTAGCATGGCGTTTATCTGATGAAGCAGAACAGAGACTCTGTGCAATGATAACGCTACGTCGAGTGACTACGACGACGACGACGACGACGACGACGAATGATAATGTTCCATCAGTTATTGCTTCGCCGTGACGCTCCGAGTCGGTATGGAATGGGAGACGATATCGCGCAGCTAAATCAACCGTTGACGCGAACCATTGTACGCCTACATGTAAAACGTAGCAGCATGCTGGCTCAATCAATGTTGCACACTGTTTTGCTAAATTTTATTTTATTGTACGGTCGTCTGGGCTGTTTTATGGATTTTGCCTTTCTCTCTGTCTGTGTATTCCGTAGGGGCTTCAAAACACACAGAGCCCCCATACTCGGTTAAAAGCGCCGTTTCTTTACTTTTTCTCAATGCCCTTTTTTACTGCCTAATTCACGATTTGTTTTCGAGCGAAATAAGTGACGATAGTGATGACGATGATGATGCTGATGAAACTTGTGCTGGCTGCATTTGTGCATAATGACTGCGTACGAACATTTCAGCGTCATAAGCTGGCAAGCGAACTGTCCAAATAACAATAACACGTTCTTCGGCTTTGACGGCAAACTTTTCGATGCAGTCTTCCCTGGCCAAGTTGCCACGCATGCTCAACACTGATTGTTCAGGTTGAGTTATCGCCTGGGTGTGCTGGCGTATCAGAACACCGATGATATCGCATGTATCGCAGGCTATAGTGCAGCACCTGCGTTAAATTGAATTCATGACACGTCTGCGTGCCGGCGCCGACACGCCTGCTTCGATATTTGTTTAGCGCCAACGCAGCAGCAGCAGCAGCAGCAGCAGCGTGTCCAGAAAACACTGAATAACCCCCTCAGACATAAACCCACCCGGACGTAAACCATTCAGGACAGAATCCCCATGAAAATGTGACGATTTGCTGTAAGACACAACTGAGGATATGTATGATCATTATCGGCACTGCACCAGTAATTAAACGTGGCTGGGAATTTTGTGTTATTTGTCCAAGAAGAGAGATAAAGAAAGGAATATTTTTTTTCGGAGAGGATTGTTTCGGGGATATTGTTCAGGGGGATTTTTCGTTTTACAGAACATAGAGGCTGTTAATAATTTTGGCGTGTGGACTGGCAGACAAACAGACAGCTAGCCGGTCATGCGTGTCGTCAACGGACTAACAGTGTTACATGCTGTAGGCTTGCCGGCACCTGTCTAGCTACCTACCAGCAATCCGTGAGCGGAATTCACTGTCACGCTCTATACTGTCGTTGGCGAACCAATAAATATTTTTTTTGCTTCTGGATACACAAACAATTAACTAACTGCTGTCCATGAATTGAACGCTGATCAACTCTCACTTCAGAACATTTGCACATGTCAGTCCTTGTGACCTAAACGTAAATAGATAATATAAGCTTCATATTATTAAGAAATATCAGTATGTAAAATTGCAGCTCAAACAGTGCGCCACAAGAGTTAACTGAAAGCACATTTTGATCGACATTTGTTATGATTTGTTGCTCAGCGCAGCAGTTTGTGTCTTAAGGGAGTAGTGAACTTCTAACACATTTTACGTGTGTGGACAATAACATTGTCACATGCCTGGAACTCAGTGCAGTGAAAGAAAATCTGAGATTGCTGGTGTCAAGCGTTTTGTCGGACGTGGAATATTGTCGACGATTGATAGCGGTATTTAGTCGTCGTCGTCGGCTGGCTGCACCGGAATTGCGCAGTGGTTCGGTAGCGTTGTAATAAGACGAATCGATTGATTGATGATAGCCGCAGAGGGCAGGAGGCGCTCCGGGTGAGCAGAGTGCGCGGAAAGGTAATGACGGGTCACGTGACATGATCGATGCACGTCTACATTAGGCTACCACTTTCTCTCTCTCCCTCTCTCTCTCTCTCTCTCTCTGTCTGCAGGCTTTGCTCGCAGACTTATATACTTGCGGATGATGTATCGCCGTCTCTTTAATCTTAGCACCACCAGTTGCTCATCTCGAGGGTTATATAATGATGCTGCTGCTGCTGCTGCTGCTGTCGCTGCTGCACACAGGTCCATTTAGGCACTTGGCCTGATGGGATACGAATGAATGTTTTCTGTTATGATGGAAAATATCTTCTGCCAAGCCAAAAATGCATCGAAGTATTTACGTCATTTCCGGAGCCACATGTTCTACTTCCACATTTTGCGCCACATTTTGCATTCAAACAAAGCTCGTTTTTTAAAAATACGAAGACGTATTTTCTTCTGTACAAACCCGTGTACTGCATTTGCATTAAACATGTGCATCTGCTGTTAAATATTGGGTATATTTGGATACTGGCTAAAGCACTGTGATGCCGAAAAGGTTATAGTGTGTTTACACGATCCAGCAAACGTCCAGCATTAGTACGTGTACTTTGAATACATTTGCTGGAAGTTTGCTGGACGTTTGCTGGATCGCGTAAACACCCCATTATTTAAAGTCTTGCGTCGCAGAGATCATACATCACAGACCCACCAACGAGCTTGACATAATGAACATAGATGTGCACTGCTCAGCCCGCCTCATTCCATTAGGACTAGGAGCATGATGCCTCGGTGTTGCGGCTTAAAAATGCTGGATCCAGGAAGTTGCAATTTCTAGACAGACGAGTGACATTTTTCGTAAATGCGCGAAATATTTTAATTTTGTCCTGAAATCTCCTCAAAATGCTGATTTTCAGCCCAAACTTTGTATTTTCAAAAGAAAACTTTTTGACAAGCTCACATTGGGAAGCACGACGCTAATGGAGCACGTGTTTGCCACGTATTGTACATTTGCTGTCTGTAAACTGCTGTTGCGTTGACGAAGTAAACTTGTAGCCTCTGCTTGTATGTAACGTTTCGACATTACGTTGCATCAATGTTTTGCTTTCAGCAACATTATGCTCATAATCGATGCGTACTTTGCAGTTTGCGCAGTTTGTATTTTGTAATTTGTGTTGTGTATTTTATTACGAATTGTATACTTACAGTATTGTGTTGGAATCTAGTGCTACTAAAACGATAGAACGCACGAGTAACTAGACCTACTAGCTATAAACTTAACTTGATGACAAGTTTGCCATGATGCGCGACTTGATTTCCAGTAGTGGTTCTGAAGCTGGAAACAAACTGACTGTGTACGTGTATGTGTAGAACGGTCTTAACGCGTTGCACTTGGCGTCGAAAGAAGGGCACGTGAACATCGTGACGGAATTGTTGGACAAGGGTGCCGTCGTCGATGCCGCTACTAAGGTCAGTAGAGTAACTGCAGCTAGAATGATAGTTCATATTGCTTAATTGTTTTTTTTAATTAGTACGCCGAAAACAATAGTTTTCGGAAGGACTTATGTTTTAGCCCAGATGTTTTTTTATTCCGACCGCCAAATCTCCGAGATGCGTGGGCCGACCGGCTTGAAATTTTGCACGATGGTCAGTACTAGGCCGAATTTTATAATGCCGGTCCAAAATTTTGGGGGGCACACCCCAAAAAAATTTCAGGGGCCAAAAACA
>Ga0056128_1008441_pt1 | contig 12981 bp, 9 predicted proteins | sample WorMetLIZISLAND2_FD_71113 | JGI IMG/M metagenome (GOLD analysis project Ga0056128, IMG submission 71113) | Marine gutless worms symbiont microbial communities from Max Planck institute for Marine Microbiology, Germany - Olavius geniculatus... ...
ACCAGGGGCTCTGCCCCTGGACCCCGCTGGGGCTCCGCCCCAGACCCCCGTAATAGGCTCGCGCTCCGCGCGCTCGCCATGGCCCCCATTTGCCAAATCCTAAATACGCCACTGAATATACTCTACTAAAAGTAAGAAGTAAAATACACAAGCGATGTAACAAGTGGATCGAAAGCACTTCATATAGGCCTATAATCTTTCCGTCAATGATGTAAACTCTACGTTAAATGTGACAGGGTTGCTAAGATTTATTATTCAAAATATTTATTTCTCGTGTCTAAAAGTATATACAAAGTACAAAATAGCTAACATGTTCATGTTTAGCAGACGAAATGGTTTTGCTTTGCAGCTTTGCAATATATTAAAAATGCTTCAAGGAAATTTTAAAATGCCAGGCATAAGCTTAGTCCTGCGTACATGAGACGTATGGGCCGAAATATAAGGCCGCACGTTCCCGAAAGACTGCTGCTGCTGAAGATAGGCCTATCGAATAGTCACGACACTATACACGGTGTTTCATAAAAGGCACCATTTTCCTTTCTTTCATAATTCAGCCAAATGTCAATTTGCATGAAATTTTTACCAGAAGTAGCTTAAATAATATTAATTCAAAATATTTGGACAAAATATGGCTGTTTGTTAAATATTTTTTGCTAGTCGTGACGTAATGCTGACGTCACAGTGTGCAACGAGTACAGACTAGCTTGTTGCAACTGGTGCTGACAGACTTGCTCAATAGCTACCCTGCGTCGATGGTGAACTTTCTTTTTCATTGATGACAAACTGTTGAAATTTAAACATTGTAGTCAGAAAAATGCCCAAAACGATCACTTTCACACACTTGTGGGGACAGCTTAACTTTTACATCTTCCAGCAAGACAGTGCACCAGCACACACCGCTTGCGAAATGGTTGAGTTTTTTTGGATTGTGAGACGCCTGATTTTATGCCTCCATGTTGTTTAGTGCTGGTACGATAAACATTTTTCATCAGTGAACAAGATAAAGTTCACCATCGAAGCAGGGTAGCAACTGACTGAACCAGTCAAGCTAGTTTGTACACACGACACATTATGACGTTAGCGCTACATCACGACTAGCAAAAAATATTTAACAAACAGCCACATTTTGCTGCAATATTTTGAATAAGTATTTTTTCAGCTACCGCTAGTGAAAATTTCATGTAAATTGACAGCCATTTGACTGAGTTACACAAGAAAGAAAAAGGTGCCATTTTTATAAAACACCGTGTATATGCCACTTTGCACTCGAATAATAAAAACCGAAATCGACGCCACAGTCCACAGAAACGAAGTGCCGCATAATCAGTGGTTAAAGTATGGGGGAACACGAGGAGCTCAGTTTCCCCACTGCGTTCCAGTACCTCTAGTTTTTAGTTGAAAGTGTTCCCCCACCTTAATTTCCCAAAAGATGCAGCAAGGGGCTCAAAACCACTAACGGGGGCCCAAAACCAAACTAACGTTCCCCCACCTTTGTATTTATACCTTAACCACTTCGCACAATGTGCCTGAAACGACGCCGTGTCTTCCCTGCAGAACGCAATAATAAAAAGCAATCTGAGCAATGCTCACGTGACGCGCGACAGCATCGATGCTGCCACCTGAAAAATCGCTGTACAACTTGCAACGAATTAATGCGTTTTGAAACTGTACTCAAAAGTCTCAAATTTGAGGTTAAAGTGCGGAGAACTTCTTGAACTTAGGAATTCGAAACTCAAACAGCAATTAGGCCTATAATCTACGTAATGATCGCATAAAACGTCGTTTGTTGTAGAGTGAAGAAACTTTGTGCTTGCCGTAGCGTCACCGAAAGTTATTAATGTTCGTACGTCGGCGGCGCGTGCATATGAACGCAAGACGAATGAAGAATGAGAAGGCACTATACGCTATACAGGCTGCTAGCTGGGTCTATACATGAAATAGCCGGTGTCCGGCCGGGAATCCCGGCGGACGCTTTTAGTAAGGGGTCCGGTCCAGCAAGTTAGTGAATATCGTTCTTGTTTAGCCGCGCGACCAAGCAAGTGACGTTTCTCTAACATCGCCGTGTCCATGAGGCGTCGACTCCGCTGCCCGCCTCTAGTGATGCGCCGTATATCAGAATTTATAAACAGTCATTTGTACATCACTGTGCGCTGCATCCGTCAAGCAGCCAGCGTGTGCTTGACTCTTGTATAAAGTGTCCAAGTAAAAGAGTCTGGCCTGATTGGCAGAATGTCTCGGCGCTATGATAAACAAGATTTGCGTTTACAGTATGACACAGAAAAATTTACACCACTAAAGTTTTTAAAGTTTTTTAAAGACTGAAAATTTAAAGCCAAATTTTACACGTGTGTTTGCCATTATTTGGCGTTCATATCTACGTCAAACTGCAAAGTTTCGTTTAGTTAAATTTAAATAAAATTTAAATTTAATAAAGTTAGGCCACATTAAGCGCGATCACCCAGAAAATTTTCCACTTGACAACGCATTTACCACAAAACACAAACTTTCGTTATTTGACAACAAACAAATGATTAAAAGACTCAAATTACTTTACCGTTACAGTATCAGCAACAGCTAAGTGTATTCAATAAAATATTCCTTGAGCGGTCTAGTTCAGAAATGCTAACCGTCTATAACCATCGCCCGCACTCATTAAGACTCATTCAGCCTACCCGCGGAGGGATGGCCAGGCTGAGTTGGCCTAGATGTCTTGCTAAAATGCCACTAAAATATATACTGAAATATATAGTAAAACTATACTGCAACAAGTTTTATCAAAGTATAGTCGAGACTGCAAACAGTCAGTCAGTCATATTTGTTTATTACCGCGAGTTGTCAAAACGCAAGCACGCACACAATCTACGGTAATGTAAATACGAGATTAAATGTTCATAGGTCACATTAATACACTATGTATCGAAAAACATGTCAATTAAACTTTAATGACGGAAACCAGACAAGAAAAGATTGCCTTCTAGTGACCGCGCATCTCTTGGCGTCAGAATTGACGGGGCGGGCGGACGGCGAGTTGATGGAACGGCGGAAGAGCCGTCGACGAGCAAGGAATAGCGGAATTGATTCGGTGTCCATTCCACGCGCCGCTGACGCTAAATCAACATTGATGATACCACAGCTGCAAGCATGCTGCTGCTGCTGCTGTTGCGATGATGAAGAGGCTGTGAGAACAGCCCTGCAGGAAGAAGAAGTTTATGCGTCGTGCCACCGTGTCCGCCACCAACAACGCCACCGCTCGACGTCGCGGTCCCCCGCTCAGTTTATCGTCATGAATGAAAAGTTACCGCGCGGGACAGCCAGCCATCCGAGCCGAGACAGAAGCGCTACCCAGTGTCATCAATGAGTACTTCAGCGCACCGAATCCAATCGAATTTACTGTCGAGCGACCAGCTGTTGCAGACTTTATGCACCGCTACAGTCGACCGCGGCGTACAGACTACTGCAGGCACTGGATGCTTCTATACGTGCATGATCAATTCGGCTGCATTATATCGCTAATAACCTACGCAAGCAAGAAAATTCAAAGCGCATATTTCAGCAGATTTGGCGCCACAAACCGACGTCCGAACGAAAGTCTACAGTGTCCGCTCAAGCCCAAATTTCATCTCGCGGACTTTACTCAAAACTTTCCCGCGGTTATGTTTCGGGGAAAGTCGGCGTTTTATCACGAGGAAGTCGGGGGGCCATGAAACGGAAATGTCACGGGAAAGTTTTGGGCTTTCAAATCATCACAACACGTCGAGATGTTTGCCAAAAGCCTCTCTCCGGTTAATTTTGGAGATTAATCCATTACAACTTTATAATCGATCGCAGCTCTACTACAATGACGATGACGTGTCTCACCGGGGTCGCTGCAGTTGCCGAAATTTCCGACCCATCGTGAGTTCCTGCACATGAGATGCCACGTGTCGCCGAGTGAACGGTTGCAGCGCACCAGAAGCCGATCGTCAAAACGTTCAACCACCGAACCCGGCCACGCCTCCACGTCAGCGCAACCGGCCGCTGTATCCACACACACACACACACACACACACACAAAGAGAACAAGTATTATGCAGTGTTTACACGACCGAGCAAACATCGAGCAGCTTGCTGGACGTTTTATGGTAATTAGCATGCTAATTAGGAAGGCGGGCGAGTTGTAATTGGAAGGTCTATATAACACGTGATCAGCTGTGGGCTAAGAGCCTAAGCCTAGGCCTACATCTGAGCCAGAAGCGAGGTTCCAATAGGCGCTCGAGCCAGCTCGATGTTTGCTCGATCGTGTAAACACCTTATTACTATACCAGACAGTTCCATTGCGTCATTTGCTAGAACTAGGCTATAGGAGCCGCCGTATGAACCATTTTGTAGCTACTATGTTATTTACTGCCGTATCCCAGGTTAGGGCTACGATTAAGATGCCACAACCATCAAAAATAATGTATGACCACAATCCGTCCACGAATACTTTGTCGAGTAATCTTGCAAACAAACTGACATTGCAGGCGGCAGGGGTAGGCCTAATAACAACAAAAAACAAAACAGCCGCTAGTCTGAAATCAATTTCTGTCTGAATAAAGCCGTGATTTTACCTCATTATTTACCAAATACATGTATGTTTTTTTTTCATTTTACGCGTAACCATGGCGAGTTTAAGAGACAAAACTATTTCAATGCAACGAATCTTCACCGCAGCACCACACACAACGGTGTGAGTAGAAAGAGACTGCGACAAATAACTGGTGCTTTGCTTGCATTTCTGGGATTTTGTTGCAGTCTGATATATTTATCTGCGCAGTTGAAAAAATCGTATTCTATATTCAAAACCACTATTTCTGAACAACAAAAGTTAAGATCACAAAATTTGCAGTAATAGCAACAAATTGTATAAAAAAGACACTCTAAAAATTTTTTGAAAAAAAAAATATTGTACTGAATCGAAATTACTAACATTTGTATAGCGAGTCTTTTTTTATTGCAGCACGCTGTCTAGACAACTGTTTCGACGACAGCTTAACCATGCATAGTTGCAGTGTGGCGTTTTTCAGCGTCGTCGACGTCGTCCGCCAGTTTTCTCTGTAACCTATAAACCGATTCTTTTCCGACGACGTCGTCGTCACAATACGTACACGAGGAGTTAGGTTCGGTCATCGGCGATAACGGAACAACTAAATCAGAGTCCGAGTAAAGCGAGCCCTTCCCTTCTGCAGCTATATACATCGCTTAGTGACGCGGCGTCACCGGGGAGCAACAGCTTTACTTTGAAGTCTTATTTACTACACAACGCATGGCAGCCAGTCAGTCGCTGGCCTTCGCAGCAATACGCTTTGTCCACATATATCCCAAGCCCGCAGAATCAAAGACAGCGTTTCTCGTTTATTGTCGTACCTATATCCCCGAAATCGCGCGATTTATGTCCCGGGCCGGACGGACGGACGCAAGACAAAGAGAACGGTCGATCGGCGTGCGTGCGAGGCACGATGAGTTCTGTGGCCTAGGTCTATAGACTTTTCAGAGCACAGTTGAATGGTCAACGGAGCTGGCGGAATTGGCTTGGCTGACGAATGTGGTCGGTCCATTACATGAGAACGTCTTGGGTGGGCTGTTTGCTTCCGATCAACAAGGCAGCGACCAGCAGTCGGCTGGCTGTACATTGGTTCGGTCCGCTGGTTTTTCCATCTTCTCGGCGGCGCCGGTGCAAGAGTGATCGTGTCCGTGAGCGTGTCCGGGCCCACTGACCCCGCGCCAGTGCCCCATTATAAGATCGCCTTCCCAGAAAAGTCTCCCCCGGCTGGCAATTTACCGGCAAAAATCCGCCCCGCCCGGCGGCCGCCTGGGCAGGACGAATTTTTGCCGGTAAATTGTCCGCCGGGGGAGACTTCTCTAAGAGGCGGGCAATCCTATAATAAAGAGAGACTTTTTATGAAGCCGGCGATATTTTAATAAGGAGGAAACACATCAATTCCGTGATTATCTTTTTCCTGGCGAATTTTTCATAGGGAGACATTTTAATGTGACACCGCCGACGACGACGACCTACCCGACCGCCCGGCTACTTAGCAAAACACGACGACGACTGCGACCGGCGCGCCCTGCAGGCTCGGACCACCCAGCGTGCAACATAGCGACCAACGGACAGACTTTCAGCTGATGGATGAAAGCGCTACGCTTGCTAGATCAGACGCACTGACGCGGCGCAGTGCGTCGTCGTATCAATCGACAATCAGAAACACTGCAGGTCGACCGTACAGGACCAACAACCGGACCAATCGGCCGGCGGTTACTAGCTACCGATCACTTCGCCGCACAGTCCTTGACATAGGCCTACACGAAACTTTCTAATGTTCAGCTTCAACCGCAATTTCTGGTTACGGTTCACGCCACGTGGCCGTTTCCTATCTAAAATGATCCTAACTCCGAGTTTCTGACCCTATCCCTAAACCCAAATTCTTCTCAGGTGAAAAACGGCGATGTGGGAAACGGTGACGTAATTTCTTTCAAGTTAAAGTTCATAATGCCCGAGGGCCCAACGTGTTCGAAAGACCGAATTCATTTGGAACTATGCAGCATCACCAGCGGCGTCGTGGTGGGTTAAAAAAAGCGGAACAAAAAGTTGCAATTTTCACACACACTGCAAATTTTTCACAGGGCAGATTATTGGTGCTCAAAATTTTCATTTTGTTCTCTAATTATGCATTTCTGACAAAAAATTTTTCCAACAAAACAGATTTTCCTACAACACAAAATTTGTTGCTTTTTTCTCCCTGCCACAACGCCACAGAGCGTTGCTACAAACGATCTTATGGAAAATGGGGAAGTCGTATCGGGGTCGGCGATGGCACCGTTGAATTCCTTTTCTGATTTAGCTGTTTATACACTAACCATTTCGCTATCATTACCGTTTGGCAGCAAATTGCAGTGTACTCTTTCGCTAGCTGTTCAGAAAGCATGGCCGGACATGCTGAACGATTAGCAACAAGAAGTTACTCTGAGGCGAGGCTTGCTGAAGTGACAGACTGTCTATACGGAGTCATGCAGCAGATGCAGAATGATGCAGACGGCGTTATTGTAACGCAGAGCGTAAAGAACGGTTCGACCGACCATCGTAAACACAGCTTCCACACAGCCTATAGCCGTGACCCTGACGCAGCATGCACTGTAGATATACAGATGTGATCGCAGCAATGAGACGTTATGGCAAACGGAAGGTGGCAAAGGCGGGCGATCCGGCCAAGTATCGCATTTAATATTGCATCGCCGTCTGTCGTCTGTCTGTCTATCGCGCCGACACGCATATACACTAAAAATCCTATGTCACGATATGCGACCTTTAACGCCGCGACTCAGTAAGCACAGTCACTTGGCCACGAATGCACTGCGACGGTACAGTGTGCTGAGTTTTGTACGATATTTAATCAATTCTTTGTCGTAAACTTGTTCTTGCTGAGAATTCGGTAATGCAGTCGCAAACTGCAGATCAATTCGTAACCGATTTTAGGCAGCGCCTAAAAACTAGAGCAAAAACTACTACAAAATCGCAGCCAGTTGGACCAAAATGTTAGGCCATCATGTTCCAGTTTTCCATTCTAAAAGCGAAAAGTTCTTTGCACAAGATTGCGTGCAATTCGCGGCAAAATTTCAACTTTTCTATACGCAGTGACCACATGCCCAACGATAGTGCTCCGTCCGTTCGCCACCATTTTTGCTGCATTGCGGCCAAAAAAGCAGTTGTATCCGTCGCCGGCGTTCCGCGTCATAGCGTTCCACAATCACGTATATATAGCGACGGAAGGGTGTTAGGAACCGCGGCTAGCTAGCGCACGTTCCGTGGAATGACAACATTGGTGGGCGGGGGGAGATGGGATGCAAACTGAGACCACGGAGTGAGAAGGAAACACGTGACAGCAGCAGCAGCAGCAGCACTCACAATGTCATGGAACAATGGCTATTGGACTGTTCAGCTCTAACACAAGCTCAAACTAACATTTCTGGACGTCATGATCTGTCACTAGACGTCCGCTGTACATCTCGGGAAGGGGGCAGAAGGTCATCACGCTAGCAGGGCGATGCACTCTGTTCTGAGGACTGTTCTGGCGTGCGCGTCATCGTTAACAGCAGCAGCAGCAGCAGCATGGTTGGCGGAAAAGAGGGTGCTAAGACAGCAATGCCGACGATGTCAGCGTCGTTTATGCAAGCGCGAACGCAGATGACCGATGATTTTTCGACGACGGCGACGACGACATGCGTCCGTGGCGACTCAGCAGTGTCAGCTGACGGCGTGCGGCGTCAAGCACAGTACATTCAACACTGTGCGTCAGTCACCGTCGTCGATCGTCACAAGTACACCGCCGCACATTAAGACAGCGGCGTCGAGGGTTGAAAAAAGGCGGAGGGCAGAACTGCTCTTTTCTGACAGACAGCCGCAAATTTCCCACACAACAATTACGGGTGCTCAGAGTTTAAATTTAAACTCTAAATTTTTTCAAAATAAAGGTTTTTGGGCTTAAAATGTTTAATTTTTGGAAGGAAAATTTTCCGAAAGAAAAAATATTCTGACAATTTTCTGACAACCCAAAATTTAGGGTGGAAAATTACCCCCTGCTGCCTTCAGCTACGACGTCATTGGATTTAGACTCGTAAGTAGCCGTAAGTAGCGGATGCCCCACTTAAAATACAAAAAATAAGACAACCATATTTACCCGTGCAAGCCGGTCTACTTTACGACATGATCTAGAGTTATCTCTTGATTGTTTCCTACAAGCAAAGCTACACTATAAACTAAATGTGGCCGGATTTTTAAACATGCTATATGTGTCGCTCTCAAACACGTTTAGAAGAACGAAAACAGTTTTTCTTGCATTTTTCGTGAGATGTCCAAAGTATGGAGCCCCCTGGTTATGGAGGCCTCGGTACAGTCTGATCCTCATGTCCACTGTTGCGGTACAAGACCGGCGGCGCTGCAAGACGACTGGTGTCAACCGGCACGGCGTCTGCTCAAATGCATTATGCTAAGCGCAAACGACGACGACGACAACGACGACGACGGAAAAGAAGAAATGTTTTAAGAAATCGACGGCGACGCGACGTCAAAATGTCGGCCGGGTCACGTGACGAATCCGCTCCGACGTTCGACGTCCAGTGGTCAAAATATGGGGGAATGCGAACGCATCGTGCGTTCCCCGATTTCATATTTTCAGTTAGTATAGTTCCCCACCTGTGGCCAAACAGCTCTCAGGAAAACTAGCAAAATTGGTGCCACAAGTTGTCAAATTTGAGGCTAAAATGCACCGAATTTGATTTCCTCTGGAGCTGCGCACCAGACCAGCTTACATCGCTCTCCCGGACTCCCTAGCTGTAGGCCCGTTTAAAGGGCTACTTCAAAGGAGAGGGTAAAGGGACAAAGTATTGTTCGCGCTGTTCAGTCCTGGCCACTTCTGTTTGTGCAAATTAAGTCCAGATATTTTGATGTCATAAATAGACATAACAGACTGTCTTACATATGAGGAAAATAATTCTGGAACGTGTGTGTGGCACTTTTAAACGATTGGTCAAAACATAGCACGAAAACGAGCTAAAGGATTTAATTAATTCTCGATCGAATCTGTCGCATTTTGAAACGCCGGCGGCGAGCTATAACAATCGCGTATTAACGTCACATGGTTGCAAATATGCACAACGCAATATTACAAGCAACACTGCTATCCTCCTCCAATCCTTTCTATGCGCCACACTCGCGGCATCAAAGCAAATGAACGGCAAGGTGGCCGAACGGGGGACATCTATCCTTGTCTAGTGGAGGTCTTTGAACGCCGATGCCACATTGGTCAGTGGTCAGGTGGGATGAGCGACGACGCACGAAACGAGGACGGGACAAAGGGATTAAGAATTGTCCGATAAACCGACTGCCATTGTATATAACATCGATCACCCGTAGTGGCAGGCGGTCTACGCTAGTGTATTTATACACTAAGGCCTATATAGCTGAAATCGGACTGCAAAGCTGAAGCAAATGTCGAGCCAAGAAACAGCGACATTATGGACGGAACGAATTAATATGTTAGGCTGTTGTAAGAATATGATGTCTAAAATGATTATTTATGACAAAAGTGTCATCGCGCGTAAAAACGCAAAATTCTACAATGAATAGGTTTTTTTGAAATAAAATAATTAAAAATGAAATGAACGTTTGGTTGTGTTGCAGCTAAAAGGCTGGATTACGTCAATACATAGGTTCTATACGATGCAATTTAATGAGTAATTTTGCATTAGTTTGCACTAGTAGCATCCACCAGACTATTTTAAAAATCTGCCAATATTGAGACAAAAATATTATATGTTTTTTACTTAGACATTACGCAGGTATGTTATGTACGAGTATTTTGTAAGGGCAATTGGCAAACCGAACACGTTGCCGTAAACATCAATAACTATTAATCTAACCGACTGATCCGTTATTGCTTTGTGCACGAAAGGCATATAATGCTGCGTTATCGTGTAGCCTAAATCACAAAAATTTCGCCGTTAGCAGTATACAAATATATAGTTACACGCCCTTAAGTACCTGCGTAATTAATTAATTGCACGTTGATGGCTGTGTGCGCTGAATCAGTGTAAATCGTTATCTGTTGACTGACCGAGAATTATAATTTAACGTTCGTCAAAATGTCAGGCCATTAGTGGAAGTAAGCAACGACCACTATAGTCAGACAATCCGATATATGCAATAAAACGTTCTAAAAGCTTAAAAGGTTAAGTGTGTTAACGGTTAAAAGTTCGTGGAATCTCAGAGAACCATCGGAGCGTCGCCCGCCAAATGGAATTACACGGTATTACCCCCGCTTAAACCCCAGCCACCAGAGGTAGGCTGATAATTGATTTATCTACTACTTAAGTCGTATGACAGTATAATGTTTACTATTACAACTACACTTTGTTGCAAAAACGTTCTCAGCTTGACAAATTCGGTCACTTGCTTTCTGACGCACAGTGTTTAGTAGTGACGAGCGCAGGGGACGCTGTATCCAAACACAAAGCAGCAGCTGCAGCAGCAGCAGCAGCTGGCGGACTGAATACAAAGGCAATAACTGATGGCATAAAAAGACAGACAAACGGGACGCGTGCAACGGTGCACTTGCCTTGCAGTTTGAGTATGAAGTAAAGTCTCCGAGCCGCAGTGGTCGACGTGGCGTCACTGGCCGCAGTGCCTCGCTGCTGCGCGCTGAAGTGGATCGTGACAATTCGATCTCGCGACAGATACAGATGGCGGGTTCGCTGCTGACCGGACGGACACAGAGGGGCGCCCAGACTGCTGTCGCCTTCGCCGATGAACACGTGCGCAGGACAGAAACGCTGCCGACGCACGGCTGACGCTGACGTCGACTGACTCTCACGCCCGGCGGCCGCGGCGTGCGAGGACCACGAACTGCCGGCGGCGTCACGACCGTAGCTGTACAGCGTCATGTTGACCGTCTGACCGGAGCGCACGGCCACGAGGAGTGGGCAGGAGCGCGGGTAGGCGCTGACCACGTCCCCACCGGCGAGCACGTCAGACGGGTCAGAGCCGCCGAGAGAGGGCGAGGTTGAACCGACGATGTAGGAAGCACGACCGGCATCGTTCAGCTGTAGCGTCGAGTTACAGACGGTCATCGACGGCTTCACCACTAACCATGTACCGACAAACCAACACACAGACAGCCAGCGGTGGATTATTAATAACACAACTGGGAGTGGGACGCGCGCGACAAAACACCAACACAACCATCGATCAGTCGCGTGTAATAACGCTTGACGCTTTCGCCGCTTTGCGTAAACGTGAACTTGAACGTGACTAGCCATTGCATTGCAATAATGCATTGGCAGAAACAGTGATAAAAATAAGACTTATATAATTACCATGCTAAATCTAAGCTGACGGTCTAATTTTTTTCGAAGTTTGAAACTGTTTGACTGTGAGGCTCTTTGACTTTTTTCGGCAACGAAGCACTACAACTGAGTGTACATAATAAAGCTCGAACTCCACGAGTTTTGTTTTGTTGTCAAACGTGCTATAACAAATCTATACAACAGATCAAATCAATGTGGCTTAGCCTATACTCAATTGCTGCGATTTGCTGCGGTGCGAGATAATTTTTCTAACCATTTTATCGCAAATTCTGCACAGAGTGTGACGGTGAAAGACATTTTATGATCGGTTATTAATATGTGGCGAGATCTGCACAGAAGTTTGGTGGAGGAGACGTGGCGCTTTTTGTGATGGTTCACGGTGTACGCTGGATGCGTTGAGAAAGCGGACCGCAGAACGATTCGTCAAGAGTCGTGATGTTCGGTGATTGAATTATACTGAAGTCACGGATGAGCCGAACGACACAGAATGAGTGACGGTCCCACCGTAGTTGACGCAAAGGTTAAACGTTGTATTTAGCTCCTTACGAGAAACTCATCGCAGAGCTACGGAGCGTCACCAGCCACGTGGGATCACACAGTGTTACCTGTCACCCAACACAAGTGAACGCGCCCCGCCTTAACTTCAGCCAGACGGGCTTGTAGTAGATTAACCTACGCCATAGGGATGGAAGGCTGAGTTGACCTTGGTGTTGGCTATATACCGAGATGGTTTACCCGTCCTCAGACAGTCACCCATCCAGGTACAGTAACAACTTGACAGCGAGCGACACACGATCGGTGTAATGACAATCTTTTATTCACCAACATTGGTAGCACAACAAGAAAAAGAAAAATAGATGAAAAATTAGGAACTACATAAATAATAGTAATTAATAACGATTAGATAAAATACATAAATAATAATAATTAATAATAATTAGTAGAAAGAATTGTCCCGGCAAGTACACACAAATCAGACAGTTGAACATTACAAATTAACGTTAAGCTTGCGCGATAACTTCTCTGTGCGCTTACAGAGAAGCTCACTCGGTAACTCAAAGCTAAAATATTGCCTGCATTCATCAACTATAGACAAATTAT
>Ga0056128_1008446_pt1 | contig 12976 bp, 9 predicted proteins | sample WorMetLIZISLAND2_FD_71113 | JGI IMG/M metagenome (GOLD analysis project Ga0056128, IMG submission 71113) | Marine gutless worms symbiont microbial communities from Max Planck institute for Marine Microbiology, Germany - Olavius geniculatus... ...
CTGCCGAATGCGCCTCAGGTACTTCAGGGAAGTTTGGAACGTGCTTCAGTTGGCGGCACTCGTCCTTTTCTACATCGCCGTCGCGCTGTACACGATGCGAAGTGTCTGGACAGTTTGGGTGGTTGAAGATCTTATGAACAATCCGGGTAAACGAAACTCAGCTGATATGTGAGAGATTAAATTTGTGTATAGCATTTTAACGTTATGCGCTGCATAAATTTACGCTTTACATACTTACTTGCTTACTACTTTTTTATTTGTTTATTCTCATCTGAGCTTGTCTGCAGTACGACATCACACAGTGTGTTACCTGCCGCAGCACACTCACACAAGCGAACGTGTCCCGCTTTAACCCCTAACAGACAAGACGGTGTATACTCGATTATAAGAGTTCGTAAATGTGTGCGGAAGTAGATTATGAAAATAAATCTACCGGACGTTTTCGGTAGATGCACGTGATAGCAACTAAACCGTGGGTTAATACCATATGTCCGACTCCATACATTTAATGATTACGCCATTTAAATAAACTTCAATGGAGGGGAAATTGACACATGGGAGAAAAGTTTTACTTAATGGTGTTGTGGCAAAGGATGTAGGAGGAAATGCCCCCTAATCCCCAAAATTTAGCCTGTTCGAAATTTTTTGTGGGAAAAATTTTTTTTAACAAAAATGCAAAATTTGAGCCTAATATTTTTTTTTTATTTCGGGAGAATTTAAACGTATAATTGACATTTTTAGCACCCATAATCTCCTCCGTCGAAAATTTGCAGCCGTCTGTCAAAAAATTACAAGTTTTTCTTCTCCATTTTTCTTAACCTACAACGCCGCCGAGTTTCCTGTTTTGCATAACGCTGATCGAGTGCTGACAATCGGTGGTTGTGCTGTAGGAAAAGTGGTGAGTTTTCACCCGGTTGTTTACTTCAACAAGCTGTACCTGGGTATGATTGGAGTAGTCGCATTCATCACCCAGCTGCAGCTGCTGCATTTGCTGCGCTATCACCGAACCATCTCGATCCTCGGCCAGACGCTGTCCAAATCGCTGCTCAACCTCCTGAGCTTCGGATTCATCATGGGCATCATATTTCTTGCCTTCGCGATGGCCATCTACCTGCTTTACCACGATCTGCAGGAGTATTCTACCATTTCCAACACCATGGGAGCACAGGTTAGATCACACAACTCAAAATGTTTGCCGGATAAAAGAACGTCAGACAGAAACAAACATGAAACAGAAGCTAAACCGTTTCGTTTTAAAGACGTTTCAAACGCATTAGCTTTTTTCTAGAATCAGGCTAAGAATATCACCAAGAAGAGGAAACGTATACTATTAACGTTGTAGTATGCTATGCTGTTATAAACTACTTGCGCTGCAAAAATGGCAGACAGGCTGTCGGCTTAATCTGGCACATACAATAAAAAGAACAGAAACAGTTATAAACGAAACTGAAATGAGAGAAATAAACACGTGCATAATGGTGTGCAAAAATTAAACAAAATCGAAAAACGGACAAGATATGGAAGAAATAAACAGCAGCGACATGCGTTAGTTGATGGTGAACGTTCGTTTGTGAAGGTTGAAGCGATGCTGGGAAAGTTCAGCCTTGACACGCTGGTTGCTTACGGTGGACAATCGGCCGGACTGTTTCTGATTCTCTACCTGTTCACCATGATCGTGCTCATCATGAACTTCTTCGTGGCCATCCTCAACGACTTTCTGTCGGCCACCACACCATAATTACGTCGCTACTTTACCGTGTGATTTTTAGCTCTATCCCACCACGCCATAACTTCGTCGCTACTTTTCCTTGTGTTCTTCAACGGCTTTATGTCAGCAGAGATGAGCACCGGCAACCTCACCATAGCTACGTCCCTACTTTACCTTGTAATTCTCAACGACTTTCTGTCGGCGGTCGCTAACAGCAAGGAAATGCAGAGTCGCGACTTTGAAGTAATGGATCACTTTATCGACACAGTCAAGCAGCTGATTTCCAGCAGTCCTGAGGACAACACTGGTGCGTTGTTTGGAAGCACGGATATAGGCCTAATTATCGGGAACGTAATCTGCTTGAACAAGATTTTTCGGACAGAAGTCTTCGTAACGAAACTAGAGATATTTAGGCTAATATTTAGCCATTTATTTTGGACGTTTAACTTCGTCAATAATGGAATGCTTTACGGGCATAAAAATGTCATCTTCTCATTTTTACTCCTCGCGCGCTACGTTTCTAACGTAGCGACGAGGAGTATATGAGAACAGTGTTATATTGACGACCGACCGACGACCGACCTCTATTTCTGGAAGAGCCTTCCTGGAAGAACTTTAAACGGCCATATCTCCATAACGGTGCCAGATAGACGCATGGTCACTATGGACCTCCCATAAGAAGTCGACCCCCGGGAGTCGAATGGTCGCGTAACCGATGACGTCACGTGACCCCAAAAGGTCAAGGTTGTGACCCCATTATATTTAAGGCGCCATATCTCTGTAACGGTGCCAGATAGACGCATGCGTTAAGGCATAACAAGACAAATGGCAACTAGCGTCATCGACCATTGTCGAAAATCAGTTTCTAAAATTGGGCAATATTTTATGAACTTCGGGGAGACAATTTCCAATAACGACCTCGACGTTAGTCACTATTATTATAATATTAAACGGGTCTCAATTAGACGCCGGGTCTCTAATACAAGCCGAAAGGAACGAAAAAGCTTTCAAAAGAATACGAAAGAAAATGATGCGCGCGACGAGTACATTAGATCAGTCACAATTTAATAATATTTTTTGTTGTGAAATATTTTTCATTTAATTTCGATTCACATTTGCAACTCGATAGCATTTTTTATCTGCGTGCGACATTTGTAAAAATGGGTAGGATTCCCATTTAATTTTTCATTTCCAAGCACATCTGTATTTTAGAGATAAAGGGTTTGTTCAAATTTAGGTTCAAATTAATTTTAGCACTGGTAAAGTTATACACACATTAGAAATTAATTTAACGGTATGCGCTATATAAATTTACATTTCACTTACTTACTTATAGAAGATCGTCATAGTTACACATTGCGAGCCAAATGGTCGTTGGCACTTTTACAAAAGACGTTTCCCGTTATTTTATGAACACTTTGTATATTTATATTCCTAGTACGTGTGATTTAGCGAATGCGTTGCTGCTGTACATTGCAGAGACGAGGAGAGTGAAAGCGGACCTGAACACAAAGTCTTTAGCTGGTAAGCTTCTCTCGCAACACGCTCATACTGACATAACATAACTCGGCCACTTTGTAACGAATTTTAAATCATTCTGGTCCTAAACGTACGTATACTTTCAGGTATTAAATGCGTGCATAATTTCTCAGATCATTTATCGCATTTTTACTAATTTTTCGTACAGTTACACTGCGGTATATTTTGGAAATCGAAATTGATGCGCTTGTAGTGCGGCACAACTTGGTTCAAGTCGTTGTAGCCCTAAGCATGACCTTCATTAGAGTTTTTTTTAGAGATTAGGACTAAGAACTCTCCGTTCGTCGACAGGTTATTTATAATGCAATAAAGTTAAATTAATACAAATATTTCGAGTTGAAAGATCTGCACAGATTTGACTAATTTTTTAGCAGAGTTGTTCTAAGTTTGCCACGTTATGGGCAACATCGATACATAGTCGTTGTAATGCCGGGAGACTAAAAAAATGTATAACTCAAAAATAAAAACGGAAGAATGACAGACTGTAATTTGGTAGACTGGAAACCGAATTTGATAACTCGTAATTCTGATATGTAATTCTATTTTATTCTAATCATTACACTTTGATCGTCCGACTTCAAATTGCAGTCCGGCACTTTCTTCGGCCTGCTTTTTCGTCCGTCATTTTCCGGTCCTGTATTTTCAGCAGCGCCGGGGGTTAAAAAGTAGCTTGGGCAAGAATTTGCTATTTTCTGAGTCACGCTACACATTCTCGGATAAAAAAATTATGGATGTTCACAGTTTTAGTTTTGCTTTTACGATTTTTAAAATCGATGTTTTTAGCCCTACATTTTGCATTTTTGACGAAAATTTTCCAACAAAAAGAAGACTTTTCGACAATTTTTCGACAGTTCAGAATTTAGGGAGCCTATCTCCCGCCCGCCCTCCGTGGTTACGACGCCAACGGTAATGTGTGGCGTGTTTTAGAGCTGAACAAGCGAGTCGACTGTCTGAGCAACGTCGTGGAAGAGATAGTTGATTCGTCGGTCAGAGCAGAGAAGGTGGACGCCTACGTCACCTGCGCATTCGGCCAATATTACCTTCGTTAACCTTCACCCATCAGCGTTTAGCTACGAGTAATTCTATTGCAGGCATTATTAATAGCACAAACCCGGTGTTTTGCATGCACGTACTTTTGAAGCGTCGTATTGTCGCCAATTTGCACTAATTACAACGCAACTCAAGTTACTCAACTCAACTGATCTGTCGTGACCGTGGATAATACCACGTTTACACGATCGAACAAACATCGAGCTAGCTCGATGAGCTATGGTAATTAGCATGCTAATTAAAAAGGCGGGCAGGTTGTAATTAAAAGGCCTATAATTATAACACGTGATCAACTGTGGGCTAAGCCTAGGCCCACATTTGAGCCAGGGGGCGGGGTTCCATCAGGCCTGCTTGATGTTTGCTCGATCATGTAAACATTGCAGTGACGTCATTAGCATTGTGTCGTCACGCTACTGTGCACAGACCACGGGTGGTTTGCTAGCCTGGCTGAGCAGTTGAGTTGCGTGGGTGTGAATCGGCCATTATTTATCTATGATGCGGTGCGAAGAATGCAATGCGTGACATTCATTGCTATGATTAATTCCTACTTTTAGTCGTGTATTATAGGGTGTTTACACGATCCAGCAAACTTCCAGCAAACGTCCAGCATTACATTTGCTGGAAGTTTGCTGCACGTTTGCTGGATCGTGTAAATACCCCATTATTCTCATCAGTTATAGTGTTGGTTGTCGTTGAATTTCGCTACTTGGACTAGAAAAGCCAATGCCCTTAGCTGATCTTATTTGTGGCTGCATCTTCGCACATGAATCAGACTCGTCACCAAAAGCGCTTTACAATCTCGAAAATGGCAGCTGATTGGCATGAGCTAATGATACTGCAGCGCACTTTGCGGCCATCCGTGGTCTGCGCTACGAGCAGTTGGAGCTGCGATGCACCCATCGGACATACCACCGCCCCAATCAGTCACACAGATCTTTATCCCTTAGCTCGTAAGCTAATTCATTTTCCATCCCACTGGGAATAAGAGATTGAGTTTACTTGAGCACTAGTAGGTTAGCTAGTTGCAGGAATTTTTTGAACCCTGCGTTTTTCTTTTTTCAAAAAATTCGGAAATATTTTGTATCAGATACTGTGCGTCTACAAAACCACCGATCGTGAGAAATTTACCAATTCGCCAAGATTTCTGTCAGTATACTATGTGCCAAAAATAACGACAAATGTTTAAAATTATTATAATGCCGCATCAGTTCATTATCAGTTTCAAACTATAGGTTGATCGCGAGCTTGCTTTCTAACATTCGTATCATTACATGTGATATGCGTAATACTTACTACTATTGGACTATTTTCTGCATATTATTTCACGATATTTTCTCTATTATTACATGCAACTTCATTTTGCGTAAATGACTTGGCGTTTTAACGATGTCGTTTCGCCTTTATCGCTTTCTGTATTTTAATTTATTCGTCACACTGACTTTGACGAAAAAATGAAATAACGGTACGCACAAATAATTCACATTAATTTTGTTGATTGTATTTAATCGACTAACGGTCTATAAAAAATTCGCGTTTGCCAAAAACAGTTAAGAAGAACAACTGCCTAGATATTCAATTAAACATGACATAAAATTCGAACTGAACATCAGAAAACCTAAAAAGCCCAAATTTAAACTTTGGACAGAGTCTTGTTTTAGTTTTTTTTTTCTGAAAAACGCTCAAAACCTATTTTTTTACGAAACGAATTTCCAGCGGCGGTTAATAGCTAGCGATGTCCGCGGGGTCAGTCCGTTGGCAGCGTTCCAGTTCGCTGTCTGATTGGCAGATGTGAACATGGAAGGGACTGGCCGGTATGTCGACCCCAGACCATTTGACGTTGATCGTGTACAGCCCGCACTGGGTCGGATTATAGCAGCACAGCACGGTGCGATCTTTCGGCTGACATCGCTTCATTTCCACGCGAAATGCACCTGCAACGACAAAACAATAAAATTGCAGCACCTCGGTCTAATTATTTCGTTCGGAATGACAATATATGAATTATTGATCTTTACCTGCGGGGAGCGTGACCACGTAAGCGGCCACCCTGCGCTGAGGCCACTTTATGCTCCCAGTGCGCAAATGAATTATTGACAATATAAAAACAAATTACGAGTAGGGCGGCAAATGTCTCAAAGCACTAAATGTGCACTTACATGAACTCGTTAAAAATTTTCTTCCAAAAATACAAACCTGGCCTGCTAACGTCTACGTACAGGAGCTAAGCAACCACTAGGCTGCAACACTGCGCCATGCGCATGATCACTGTTGTGTTGATGATTGAAACGTGTTGGTGTGGACACACCTTTGGGTCCTCGCACGGTAACGTTGAGTTGACCGCAGCCGGCGTCAGTCGTGTCGATGGCGAAATGGCTGCAGAACGTCGCCAGTAGACCGTCCCTGATGCCTGGTCCACTGACATGAAGTTTACTGGCGTCACTGTGTGCTGCCGATCGAACGTTCACCGCGAATGGACTTCCTGCACGCCAGTAGTAGGCCACCACATTTACACGATCGAGCAAACATCGAGCAAGTATGAAGCATGCATAAAGCATAGCCTAGAAGAAGCAATCACCAAGCAAACATCGAGCAAACATCGAGCAGACATCGAACAAACATCGAGCAAACGTCGAGCAGACATCGAGCAAACATCGAGCTGGCTCGTCCAGCTAACACATAGCAGCTCGTAGAGCTAGCTCGTCGAGCCAGCTTGATCGCGTGAACGGGGTATTAGAGCACACGTTGTGCGCGTGTATATTGACTACGTCTGCTTCACGTACAGTGTATGCTTTATGTAAGCCTATGCTTCCTTGTGTAAACGGGATATAGGTCACACGTTAAACAGTTACGCTGCCTGAAAAAGAACTGTACAAATAATGTGAGCAAAGCTCACGTGACGCGCGACAGCATCGGTGCTACTACCTGGGTCCAAATTTGAGGCCTCCTTACGCAGGAATTCTTGAACAAGGTCGAAACTAAGTCGGTTAAAATTTATGTTTTGTGTTAAACATTTTGTATGCGGGTTGTCTTGATCCACTTGTGGTATTTTTGGTGCAATTTACTATTTAAATCGCATTCTAAAATCGTGGGGAAAACACTAAAACCTACTTTTAACATATAACTTTGTTATAATGCTCATTAACCATTTTTCCCTTAACAACTGAGTACTAAGAGTTACAAAAATAACTAAACTGACAAACTTCGAGCAAGGCTAAGGCTGTCCGCGGTACCCACTGTGGCATGCTGAGATATTTACAGCAATGACGTCAGCATCAGCCAATAGCTATCGACCTCGCTGGCCCTGCTTATCAGCATTTAGTATAGCAGCAATGTCCTGTGTCGCAATGGTAAAGTATTCAAAAATCCGGTCCTGTTACCTTGATGTTTGACCTTTAAGTCTGAAATTCAATTGGACTGTTAAGATACATGTTTGTGCAAAATTTCACCATGCTAAGTGCAGCGGTTAATGTCTTATGGTGTCGACGGGAAAAAAAACTTAGCGACGATGCTAAAAAAAACAATATTGGCGTCGCTACCGCGGAGGACAGTAGCAAAAATACTAATATCTACTAAACAGAACCTGGGACATGTGTTGCGCCGAACTTGACATGCAATAGATGTGTGCCGTGTTCGACTGGACTAAGCGTCAGGGTAACTCGTCCATTCTGATGATCTGTCAGCGTACAGCGCGCCAATGACTGCGGTCCAACGCAGAATACCGACAACTCGCCTGCATACACATAGCCAGACGCATTTAAACCAGATTTAAACTTTAATTTTAAACCAGTGTTCAGTAAAAATGCCGGGGCCCTCGCGTACATTTTTTCGACATCACTGTACGAAAACTTACCAAGAATTTAGCGTTACAACTGTAATGCTGTAAAGTTTAGATTTCGCAACGGGGTAAACTTACAGAAAATGTCGAGTTGCACCGTATAAACTTCTCAATGTCGCAACACGCCAGAAAGAGGACTCCACACGCTAGAAAATGTTGCGCTGCTCTCCAACATTCGCTGGCACATGGGGCTCCCTAAACCAAAGTGTTACTGATAACATAATGACAGATTTTATATTATGATTTACTGGCTTATACATGGGAGCGAAAAAATTGATGAATACGAAAAAAATGTCCTGTAACTATATATGTATTCAGTCAATACGTCACGTCAACTAAAAACGGGTTACTGCGTAGTGTTTTATTAAACGTTTGCAAACGTTTTCTTTATTTAATGATAAAACACGTCTTAATATTTTTTTCATTTTTAACCTAAGGCTTATTGCACCTGTGTGGCTTGGTAGCGTAACGGTAACGTGCCGAACTCGTAACTCTGAGGTTACAGGTTCAACTCCGAGTCGGGGCACTGCCAGGTAACAACATTGGGCAAGTTGTTCAAACAAATGTGCCTCTGTTCACCAAGCAGTATAATTTGGTACCGGTGGTCAAAGGGCGGTGATGCTTTGCGACTGGGAAGGTAACCGTAGGTCTGGCCATGCGTCACGGACTCAAGTGGTTTATCCACCTACGAGCTCAACGGCCAACAGGGGAGATGAGCACCCCACCTATGCTCCTGATGGTTTGCTTTTTTTGTATTGCACCTACGCTCTGAAGCATGCAAAGTTTTGCAAGCAGACTATTAATAACAAGTATACCAGGGCCAGCTCGTTTGACGTCGAACTGAAGTATCTTCTCTTGATCAACGCTCATTTCGAGTTGGTTTTGTGAGGCGACGAGTTTCTTCCATCCATCCGTGACAACCACCTTCCTCGGATTGGTGACGGTCACGTGATATGGGCTACCTGCTCAACAGCCGCACACGACACTTGCGCGAATGAACGGTGTCATTCAGACCGCGTTATACCCCGTTTACACGACCAAGCTGGCTCGATGAGCTGCTATATGTTAGCTAGACGAACCAGCTCGATGTTTGCTTGATGATTGTTTAGTGTAGGCTCCGCTTTATGCATGCTTTATATTTGCTCGACGTTTGCTCGACGTTTGCTCGACGTTTGCTCGATGTCTCCTCGATGTTTCTTCGATCGTGTAAACGGGGTATTACGCGCGCCAGCGTGCATCATTCTAGTCTGTGACCAGCGTTACCTGCCACCTCGAAATGGCGTCGTGCCAGTTGGAGGAACAGAGGCAAATGCCAGAGGGGCAGAGACAATTGCCCCTGACCCTAAATTTTGGGCTGTCGGAAACATGTCGAAAAATATTTTTCTTGTCGGAAAATGTTCGTTCAAAAATGCAAAATTTGGGGCTACGACCAAACTTTGTGGAAACTTAAAAGCAAAATTGAAATTTCGAGCACTTATAATTGTCCCCTGTCGAGAATTTGGAGTGACTCAAATTTACAACTTTTAGCTCCGTCTACATTTGTAACCCACGACGCCACTCATCTGCTACACCTCACAGCTGAACGTGCGCCACCTTAACCCCAGCCAGACAGGCCAGTACTCGATTAACATACCCTGGACGGATGGAAGGCCGAGTTGTCCTTGTTGCTGGTTATAATTTACCCGTCCACAGACAGTCACCCATCTAAGTAATCAGCTTGGTAAACGCGCCTTCAGTCTTAAGTGCATTCAGCTAGCAACGCGGATTAGCTGCTCAAAATCTACTCTTTTGATCTGTTGATGAGTTTTCAGACCACAATCTATACATTATCTCGACATGCCAAGATGTTTTGAATTCGTTGTAAGCCTTTGATTTGTCTGGATTCGTGCTGTACAACCTGCAGTGTTCATTGTTCAATCAATCAATCAATCTATAGAAATAACCTCGTGGACCTACAAAAGTGGCCAGTATATGCAATATGCCGAGCTATACAAAACCGATTTCTACAGAAAACCGATAAGTCAAACGAGTGGAGTCTGCGCGTAGGTCGTGCGTGATAACTTGCCGTCAAGATGTCGATCGTTCCACGTGAGGGTGACGGTGAACAGACCGACTTCAGAGGGGCAGTAAAAGATCCGATATCGACCTTGAGTCGCTTCCTTCTCAGCGTGGCATTTGACGCAGTGACTTGGTCCTGCAACAATCAAGAACATTGCGTCTCAAACAACCTGTCACTTTTATCCTGTGAATAACTCTATGCAAATTAGGGCGCCGATTATAATAAGTTTTAGTGCAACATCATGACGAAAGTTGAAATAACTGATCACAGTTTTGTCCGCCTCACCTTAATACTGTTCCTACACTAGCTTGTGAAATGCACAAGTCGTACTTTGTAAAATTGCTGCGGTAATTTTATTGCTTAGTTATTCGCTGTTTTTCTCTTTTTACGATTTTGCTTCACCTGCGAACAAAACTAAACAAAAGTAAAACTAGAAAGCAGTCGTAGCCCGCAGGTACCTCCGCCAAGGCAAAGCTATTCGCCAGGTGACGTCACCATCTTCGCTTTGCCAGCATTTCCTTTATGCCCCCTTTAACGCAATGGTAACGAAAATTTCAAAGTGATCCGGAATCCTGGATTCCTGCCGGATCACCCCCCAAAATTTAATCACTGGTAGTTTATGCCATGCCCGACATACCCTCAAAATTTCAGAAAGATCCGTCCATAACTTTTTGAGTTATCTTTGTGGCACACAGACAAACAGACAAACAAAAACCGGCAAAAACATAACCTCCTTGGCAAAGGTAATTAAGAGCAAAATAGTTTATGACTACGAAAGCCAAATAAGCTCTATCGCTGGTATGCAGTCCGAGGCTCGCACTGACCGTCGACTTGTACTTTGAGACTGCCTCGCAAGCCGTTGGTGTCGACGTGAAAATCCGCGGCCTGGTCGACGATCGCTCGCACCAGCCCCAGACCGTGAGCTGTCACTGTGTCCGTCGACTGTAGCATGCACGACCATTCGTATTCTAAAGCACACAACAGCATGTACAACTCAGCCTGGCCGTCCCTCTGAATCTAGCCGGAGACCGTGTGCAGTCACCGTGCCGACTGACGTCAGCATACAAGAACGTTCGTACTCTGCGCAGTACAACAGCATACATGATACAGCTCAGCCTGGCCATCCCTTCGTGGCTCTGACTAACCAAATACTGTGTAGAGTCGTCACTGTAGCCACACACGACAGCATACTCGAACGCTCGTACTCTGCAGCATACAACAGCATGTACAACTCACCCTGGCCATCAATTCGGAGATCTGACCAGCCCAAGACTGTGCTCAAGGTAAACTCAGCCTAGCCGTCCCTCGAGGGCATTACTCTGCAGCACACAACGATATGCACCTTAGCCTGATCATCCCGCCGGGGCTCGCACCTGCTCGGAAATAATGTGCACGTAGGCCTACGTACTGTAAACGTTCTGTTCAGAAAAAAATAAGTAAGTAACGTCGTAAAGTTTAAACTTCGCAGTACCACTTATACGACCGTGCTGCACCAAGTAAACTTTTAAATGCTGCAATTAGGCCAACACGCCACGAAGAGGCTTCCACGGATCAGAAAATTTCGCGATGCTTGCTGTCCGACATTCTCTGACCTGTGGGGATCCCTATTAGTAGAACACGCCCAAATCCGTTTTACGCGCAACAGCAGCTACTACTGAGTCTTAGCCATCGCAATTTAGTCCGTCTGTCTGTCCGTCTGTCACACGGGTGGATCAGTCAAAAACGGTGCAAGCTAGGATCACCAAATCTTCGCCGTCGGCTGACTGGAAGACTCTATTTTCAGAATCAGTAAAGCTTTTCCATAAATTTGAAGGGAGTCGCCCAGAACGAGGGCGCTAAATAAGAGGGAATGAAAAAAAAATTCGCGATGTGCAGCTGATTCGGCGTTGGCTGAGCGAGACACGTCACGCCCTCTGGTGAGTACGAGTAAAACACTGTAGCGGCCGGTCGTCTGGCGCCTTCTGGCCACTGACTTAGACTTTGTTTTACTGGGCTTTCAAACATGGACCGCTGTTGCGCGTTCCCGTTTGCGTTAGCAGGACTTTTCGGGTTGCATTTATGATGGTATATGAACGTGTGGGGTGTGAACGTACTGGTTGTGGAGTGTTGTCGATATCTGCAGCTGTCCTGAGTGGAGTAATTGCACAGCAGACAGCAGGTGAGTTGGTCGAGCAGGCTGGACTGCTGTGAACCTGGCTGGACGCTTGATCTACCGTTGGTGGTGGACATGTCGAGTGGGTAGCGGTAAAGCGATCGCATGTCGCGTTTCATCGTCGACAGCTCTTCTTTCTTGATGTAGGTCAGCAGCGACTGCTCAAACTGGTCGTCCTCGTCACAGTCCTCGTACGAACTCTGATTACAAGGCAACGAGAAATAAAACCGGAAGCAATAAACTGTAATGTAAACATTTTGTGCTTTACTTAACCCACATCATGTTCTTCAAACCTGTTTGCATCGCTATCCTGACGGAAATTAAATTCTTTAAAAAATACCAAATTTGAGGGTGAAAATCCCCCATTTGATGGGAAATTAGAGGCACATTAAAGTTTTGAGCACTTATATTTTTGTCGAAAATTTACAGTTATCTGTAAGTGTACAACTTTATTTTCCTATCCTTGCTTTTTTACGCGCGAAAGCAGCTACTGCTTTCAGCGCGTCTTAGCCATCGCAATTCTGTCCGTCTGTCCGTCCGTCTGTCTGTCACACGGGTGGATCAGGCAAAAACGGTCCAAGCTAGGATCTCCAAATTTTCACCATCGGCTGCCTGGAAGACTCTAGTTTCAGG
>Ga0056128_1008447_pt1 | contig 12976 bp, 9 predicted proteins | sample WorMetLIZISLAND2_FD_71113 | JGI IMG/M metagenome (GOLD analysis project Ga0056128, IMG submission 71113) | Marine gutless worms symbiont microbial communities from Max Planck institute for Marine Microbiology, Germany - Olavius geniculatus... ...
TGGCTGCAATGGTAAGACTTCAACAATTTGCCATCAGCGAACCAGATGAAGTTCACTATCGAAGCAAGGTAGCTATTCAGCAACTGACAGCACCAGTTGAGACGAGCAAGCTTGTACTCACGACATATTATGACGTCAGTATTACGACATGATTAGCAAAGAATATTTAATCAACAGCCATATTTTGCTAAAATATTTTAAATTAGCATTTCTCTAACTACAAATAGTAAACATTTCATGTAAACTGATCATCATTTGACTGAATTATGAAAAAAAGAAAAGGGGTTCTTTTTTATGAAACACCGTGTAGAGTAGACCGCTATTAATAAGCATACGTATTATTATGCGGTCGGTCGTTCTCTGGGACGTATTACGCGTCTTGTTCGTTCGTCTCTCTGTCGATTCGTCTGTCCTGTGAAATCTCTTAACTCGTCGATAAAAAAGCAAATAAAATATGCCGGTCCTTAAAAACACTTTTTGGTGCATTCTACCAATATTTTTCAAGCGATCAAAACCTATAAGCGTGTCAAAGATCAAGATGAATCTGCTTTTTATTAAATGCAATCTATATGTTTTGGACTTGCTCTCACATGCTGAGCCGTGTTAGTTTTCTTTGTACAGATTGATATTTTTCTTATTTTATTCTTTTTTAAATTCGTATTATGCTTTGTCTACTACTTTTATGTGTATTTTTATGTATTTCTGTTTATATGTACTGTATGTACAATTTTCGTAATGAAAATAACATAGGCTATAAATATAAAAAGACCGTTAAGTGAGTGCACAGTTAATAAATTAATTACCTACCACGGCCATGACGTGTTCCTGGAGCGGGACGTTTTCACCTTCCTGCGAGATGATCGCTACGATCTTATCATACATCTTTTCCTCGAACGTCACGTAACGGATGTTGTCAAACACGCTCAGCAGGTGAGACTGAAACAAACGATAAACAGCCTCAGCAGCATTGTTATCATCACGATTATTATAATTCAAAATATTTACTAGTAATGTAACATTTATCTTTGTTCGTTATCATTTTTTCATTGCATCAACTTGTAATTTGCAATTTCTGCACCCACCAGGTACAAACATAGAAGCCCCTGGCCAAAGCAAAAAAAATAATATTTTGCATCATCACAAGATATTACTAAACGCATTTAGTATCGAATGAGTAAGAAATAAAAAATAAGGATGGATTAGCAACTATAATTTGTTAACCTGTATCGTGTGTGAGTCGCTGGCTTGACCCAAAATCTCCAACAAGGCCGGGTCAGAAACGAAAAAGAAACGTGGGAACAGTAGTCGCTTTTTCTCCAAATAGCTGCAATATAAATAAAACAAAAACAGTAACATATTACGGTATCAATAAATTGATAAATACACAAACTAAATTATAACCTTTGTATGTGCGTAATTATCATCATCGTCATGGGACGCCATCATCATTATTAAAATATTATGCAGCAAAAAGTGGAAGAATAATTTAGCAGTTTCTAACGAACATGCATGCCATCAGGTCGCATACTATAAAACTATAATGCACTGAGTTTAATGTCAGCGGCTGGGGCTCCGTTTTAAACCCCGCTGGGAGAGCTCAAGGCGCTCCCACAAACCCACAGCTAAATTTTAGGTGTTCTACTCCTAAGGAAAAAACAAGCAAACGAGAAAAAAATAGAAGAGGGGCGAAAAAGAAAAAAATAGGGATGAAAAAAACAGAAAGGGGAAAAAGATAAGTTGGAGCAAAAGGGAAAAAAGGAAGAAAAGAGAAGGGATATGAAGAGAAGGGGATAGAAAGAAGAAAAAAAGCCCCCCCACCTAATTCACATTTCTGGCTATGCCACTAAGCTGCAAATTTATTGTTCCAGCAAAAAAAAAGATAAACGGTAAGAAAGAGTAGCAGAAAAAATATGAGGCGAGAAATAAGGGGTGGGAAAGGCGAGAAGAAGATTTTGATTCTAGATTTAGGTGAATAAAAGCCCCTAGCACTCAGACCCGCTGAGTGACTTCTGGCATATCTCGAGCTGTTCCTGTAGATGTGGCAGCAATTGTCCTAGCGTGTTGTCGCCCGTACAGCAGTGAACGACGTTCGGGAAGTCGTGAGCTCGCTGCATTATCTTCTGCCACGCTTTGTCGATGTTCGAAAACCGCTTCGCCTCCTGCACAGCACAATACAACGCAGTGTGCTTTTATTACAACAAACCGCTACGAAGGTGGTCATCAGGGGGCTTTTATTCCTATATCTAGTAAGCGCAGTTTGAACTCAGTGAAAAATTATGGTAGGGGATTTTATACACATGCAGATCATCCCTGTTTTTCACTGAGCAATCTACACTCTTAACTGGGACGCATGACAGTAAGTTTCTTACTACGACTAATGACTAGCAAATGATGAAGCAAAATAATTGCGCCAATATTAATGTAGTCTGTAAGCTGGAGGCTAGATATGCACTATCCCTACCCCAATCCCTATCGTATCCCTCTATATGTCAATGCTGGAAACTGTCACAACTGTGATTGCTACCAACGACCTCTGGATCATAAGCCCAACGTCGTAATTTTTACGCTATCAAGCCAGTGTAAACAAGTAAAGCTCTGCCAACGTAAACAGGAACGCGCAACAGCGGTGCACCGTCGTACGCTAGTGATGCGTAGACTTCATCCGTAGATTTACGGCTTTGGGCTAGTTTCACAGAAGGCCCAGTAAAACATAATCATTCACCAGATGGCGCCACTATCTTGCTCTGACAACGCCATGTCGGCTGGATGTCGCAGATTTTCCCTACCCCCTGTCATTTAGCGCCCTCGTTCGGGGTGACTCCCTTCCAATTTATGGAAAAGCTCTACGGTTCCTGAAACCAGAGTCTTTCAGGCAGCCGACGGTAAAAATTTGGTGATTCTAGCTTGCACCGCATTTGACTGATCCACCCATGTGACAGACAGACGAACGGCCAGACAGAATTTCGATGGCTAAGACGCGCTACAGCAGTAGCTGCAGTTGCACGTAAAAACGTGCCTGAGGTAGCTGCTTAGCGATGTCTCCGCCTCCGAACACGGCTTCCAGATAGATCCAGAGATTCTGCACAATCAGCCAGTTCTCTATGATCTCGGTCGTCGCAGTCAACTTCGACACCCATTCTTGGATCTTTGGTTTGAACGGCGCGTTGTACCTAAAATATTACAGACGCACGGCACAGGAGCGTCGCTCAATAACGCACGTCCAATAACCGCGTGACCCAGAGCGGCCCACTCGCTGTTGATGATTTTGTAATCTCGGCGATTTTTTGAGCTGATGCAGACGCTAGCTACCCAATATGAATTCATTGTTGTAAAGGGCCAAAGTTCAACTTCTGCATTTCACAAAGTAGTGTAGCAGCAGGTGGACAGCAAGCAGTAAGGTGGACAGAATTATAGTTGTTTACCTCAAGTTTCTTCTCGGTGTTGCATGCCAAAAATTATTAAAATCTGCCAATGTCTCATGAAGCTTTTCAAAAAATAAAAGTGGCTTCTTTTTGGGGACAGAGTGTATATTTATTAAAGATTAGCCATCATGTGCAGATGTTACCTGTTGCCCAGTAACGAACCAAGCACCATCAGACTGTCTTCCATTGACGTGACCGTCAAATCACCTAAACAGACAACAGAATACGGTAAACAGCAGCAAACAACCGGCAAAACAATTAGAACCAGAAAAATGCTCACTCACTGTATTTTATGCTTTTGCGTCGCAGGTAAATAAGTGATCACTGGTTCCGTTTTTTCGTTTGTTCAAATAGAATGCCTTTCCAATCTGCAGCTAGGAAGTCTGGGGAGGGCTGTAAGCTCCCGTTGTGAGGTCCAAACAAATAAGTCCCGGCTGCAAACGCATTTTGGGCATAGAAGAGCTCAGAAGGCGCATTTAGTAAATACAAATACAGGTATTATGATATCTTCAGTTTCACTGCACAAATACGCGTTTGGCGTTTAGAACAGCAGTTTGGCATTAGAGATTTTGTTTGTAGGTATGATAGTGCGTTCTCGTAATAACACAATATGCTACTTAATCCCAAAATTCCTCTCAGGCCCTTCTGGGGAAAGAAAAAATTATCCCCTCAGCCTGTCCCTTAAATACGTCACTGTGTGTTAATATTTCATTAATAATATTTAATGTTACAAGACGTACGTAGGCTGTACCTTTGAGTAGGAGTTCTCCGCGAGTCTTGAACGTGGAAAACTGGAATCTCTGCGCGCTCCATTCGTTCTCAACCAGTTTCAGTTTCGCTTCAATATCACGCTCTTTCACCGCCGAGATACACACGTCCTAAACAACACCAGCTTACAGTCTGTCGCACTGTAATCAACCCACGATGATCCGCCGCTATTGATTACCTGGTACGTACTAGATACGCAGCATTGCTGGAGTGCATGGCAAGCGAAAACGCGACGGTGCGAACTTATACCACTCCATACAGTGCGGTATCGTAATGAAACCACGCTTAGATTGCCCAGGCTACCCGGTCGTTTGCTTTATGACGCACGACTGCAGCTGAAAGGTTGAGAAAAAGGTAGCCGTGCAAGCTGAGTGTGATTTGAAGGAATCGGTGCTTGTAAAAGTGGCGTACATAACTTTGAATAAAAAACCCACCACAAAGCTACGGAGCGTCACCTGCCATATGGGATCGCACAGTGTTAGTTGCCACCCGACACAGATAAACGTGCCTCGTTTTAACCCCAGCCGGACCGGCCGGTACTCGATTTACCTACTCTGAGGGATGAAAGGCTGAGTTGACCTTGGTGTTGCTTATATACCTGGATGGTTTACCTCTCTACAGACAGTCACTCATCCAAGTAGTTACCATTTGATAGTGACCCGACCGGGAGTCAAACCGACAACCTCTCAATGATAAGTTCGAAACCCTACCGTTACACAATCAAGCCATGGCGTAACACATAAGCAAACAATGGTGATATTTTCGGGCCACCACGTATTTATATCAATAGGCCTACTTATTTATTGACCTCGATGTCCTCTGAGTTCTGTAGCAGCGGCGCCATCATGAGGTTCCTCAGCAGGAAGTTGTCGGCGTCGATGTCAAAGACGTGTGCCGTGATCACAGAGATGCGGTCCCAGTGCCGCGGCTGCATTGACTTACTGGCCATCATCTCGAGCAGTGGGCAGGTCGCGTTGAAATCGTCGATTGTCTTGCGTAGATCTTTGTAAGCCTGCCATTCCTTCAGCGCACGCGGCAGCTTCCGACACCTAACACAACGCGCGCCGCACCGGCGTGCGCCGCTCCATTAAAGTCCCACTACTTACGATTGTATGACGTTAGATGTATTCTATTCAGGCTGTTGTCGGACGTTAGGTGTACTGGTGAGGGCGTGGTGCGCGAAGCGCCGCGTTACGCTTAGTTGCGCTGACTCCTGACTGGCCTGTCGGCGTTAGCATTGTAGACTTATACCCCGTTCACACGAGGAAGCATACTTGAGATATACAGAAAGCAAACATAATGCACACACCGTTATTAAGCCAACTTCAAAAGTGCACGACGTGTGCTCCAAGTTTGCTCCAAGTCTGCTCTAAGCTTGCTCTAAGTGTGTTTCATGCATGCTTCATGTATGCTTCATGTATGCTTTCTCGTGTAAACGGGGTATTAGTGTCGTACGTCGGCCGTTCAATGCCGTCTAACTACTAGCTCTTGAAATCAATGAAATTATCCGGCTACGCCGAAAACTGTGTTCATTGGCGTAGCCAGAAGAAGCAACCAATTAAGTTATAAAATTAAGTCATGAAATGCATACTCGTGCAGCAAAACTAACAAAATTTATACTCGCTACATACGTTTTCAGGCGTTTTAGGGCTTTTCATGTTCAAAATTGCGTTTGCAGACGGGGCTCTGCCCTAAGCCACGCTGGGGGGAACTCCCTATCTAGTAAGAAGAAAGCTCGCAGTTTCTATCCCATGCAGAACACTTCCTAACTCTCCAACTAATCACTTTCTAAAGAATCTAGCAACAGTCTGTAGCCACGTACTTAAGCCATTTTAAAAAGTCCTGATTAACTGACTGATTGACTGACTACAATCATCATCATCATCTTTATTTGAAATCAGACTACAAGGGTCCATTAAACAATACACAGTAAACATAAAAACAGACACAGAATGAAAAGAAAACACAGTACAATAAAACTAGAAGCTACAGGTAAACACACAAACACACGTAAATACAATACAATACAATTACAATATTCGTTTATTACAGCACTGTCAAAATGCAAAGCATACAAAATAAAATTATATTACACGTTAAAATGGATGAAATGTACAGCTGTATACGTACAAGTGCAGCAACATAAAAATATAAAACGAATTTTAGTAAGAAGTTTTATACATTAATCTATTGATAAAATTAGACTGACAAGTTAAGAACTATAGCCCGGTAATTGTCTGTTATGTGTACGGTTGCTTAAGTTGTAATTTTGGGAAATTGGAAAAAGGAAATCATGCAGAACGTGGTTGGTATTTGACTGATACGCACTTGTTCTGGAATTCGATGAGCTCGGTGTTGATGACGTCAATGTCAATGTCATGCCAAGGTGTGTCGTAATAACCGCCCACTTTCTCCAGTACGTCATTGTACAAGCCGTACAGTTTCTGTAGCAGATTGAGTTCCTTGCGTACCCGCTGCAGTTCAGGGTACTCCGTCACCTATACAAAGATTAAAGGTCAAAGGTTGTGTTATATTGGAGGCCCATTTTAAAGCTACTGAGCGTTACCTGCCGCATAGGAACACACAGTGTTACCTGCCACTCGACACAGATGAACGTGCCCCGCCTTAACCCCAGCCAGATAGACTGGTACTCGATTTACCTACCCAGGAAGGATGAAAGGCTGAGTTGACATAAGCGGCTAGTCACATACCGAGACGGTTTACCTGCTCGCAGACAGTCACCCATCCAAGTAGTAACCCGGCGCGGCGTAGAGCAACTTCGTTGATCAAACACAAAGCGTTACTACGCCACGCCACCAACAAGTCAATAAAGGTCGATTATTTCATGCCTGGGTTAATTCACAGATTTGCTAACCAGATGTTGACCTTAACTATCAGTGCGCATATTGTTCCATGCTAAATTTTGGCGCGCGTGTAACAACGTGCCATGAGTTAATGAGACTGATTTCCCGAGTTCGTGGTTAACCCTAACCCGTGCATGGAACGACCGACCGCTGACAGTTGGATGCGTAAAAATCGGACTGATTTTTTGCGACTTTTAGTGGTGGCGCACACTTGAAGAGTGAATTGCTACGGAATGCTACCAAAACAACCTAAAACAAAACGGTTATAGGCTGTGGTACGTCTTCTGTGTGACGGCATAGTTTCTTTTCAAAAAAAGCATCAAATTCGGCTATTAGCTACTTACTTCGAGTCCGAAGAGCTGTTCTCCGCCCGAGTAGGTGACGTACTTGCGCCATAAGTCGTCGAAGCGAACCATGAAGAAGTTGAGCCGATCTGAAGCTTCGCGCGGCTCAATACCATCGATCATTGGACCTCTGCAGTCCATTCAACACGCATACCCATATTATTATTATGTAGCTGATAAGTTGATAAGTGACCAGATTTAATCTTTGAAAACGGTCGTAGAAATTCAGGTGGTCTAAAATCGACAACAGCGGACAGACTAGGTCCAGACGAGGCATAGAAATCAAACGGCTAAAACACACCTAGTCGGGCCAAATGTTTTAAGCCCTTACATAAATCTGCAATGGCCGTACACTAATGTACACTAGATAATCGATTCGTCCCAAATCATGTGAAACAACGTTGACCAATCAAAAAATGAAAAAAAACTATTAAGTAGATCAGTCAGAAATTTTTACAGTAGTCTATAGCCAAGGTAGTAATAACCATTGCTAAATTTACAGTTTATTGATTAGCTAACTATGAGGCCAATGTCCAAGAAAATAATTTCAGAACAATTTCGTGAGACAGTTGTTGCTGATAATAAAAGACTAACTTGTCAGTGTAGTCGTTGACGAAGTCGTCGACGTTGCCTTTGAACGCCTCGACGTCCTGCAGCAGTTTAGCCAAGAACTCCGGCTGTACGGTCTGTAGCTTCAGATTCATCTGCTGACACTGTTAGAATCAATCAGCCAATCGATCAGTTGTTTTACTCGATCGGTCAACGTCAAAAGTCTTTACTACAACGTGCTCAAGAGGTCCTTCTCTAGCGCAAACGCAAGTGCGTAGACGTTGACGCAACTCGCCGACAGCACGTTCAATAACGGCCTGACTCAGAGCGACTCACTCGCTGATGATGTGTCGTTTTAGTTCGTCGACGTACGATCTTAGATGCATGTTATTATTTTTGAATAAATAACAGATTTTCAATGCTTTGTAATCTCAATAATTTTCTGAGCCAACGCGTGCACTACTCAGTATGAATTCATTGTGGTAAACGACCAAACTACGACTTGTGCATTTTGCAAGGTAGTGTAGCGACGGTATTAAGGTGAGGTAGGCTAGACTACAATCATTTACGTCAAATTTCCTTCTGCTGTTGCTTGCTAAAAATTACCAAAATCGGCCAATGCTTCACAGATTTATTCAAAAAATAAAAGTGGTCCCGTTTTTGTGAGACACGGTGTATATACAAGCCGATAGGCGACGTGGCTTGCGACTACTAGCGATCGCAGTTTTGCGGACAGATCGACGACAGACAGCGGACACAAAGACGCAGACATACGTCAAATACTGACCGATTTTTAAAATTTTTTCACTGTCAGAATCAGGAAAAAACTTTGTAATAACATCGTCACTAAAGACTCCAGCACACCTCAAGTGTGTCGCATACAGTACCCTGTCTTATACAATGACGTTTGCTGTCTTCATCCGCAGTGATGAAAGCGAAAAACACGCAGCAAAGCAAAATGTAAAATAAACAAGTGTGAAAAATGAGCAAATAAATAAGAAAATACACCGATATACAATGCTCTACAGTGCTTAACTAATTTACACTAACATAGGCCTAATTTTTCATGTATGTCCAATATCAGTGTTTAACTTTATTATAGTATTACTTTTATTAATATTTTATTACTGTGTTACTGTAAAATCTTCACACTAATTTTAGCTCGGCCTAATAGCCTATACAAAATACATTATGGACTGGGCCAAAACGAAAGCGAAACCTGCTGCTTGAGTAGTTTCCAGCTGTACGAGATTGTATCGACACGCTCGGCGTTGCCGTCGTTGAAAGTCAGCTGATATTTGTTGAGCATCACGTACGCTTCTTCCACTGGTAGGATCATTAGATCGATTCGAATTTCTGCCTCGCGAATGTCCGTCAATGCCACCTTTTGCACGAACACATACAAAATGCACGGAATAACTGATGCTTATGTCCCTGTTCTATAATGGAAAATATAATAAGTCCGTCTTCTCGTTATAGCTTTTTCGTTATGGCTATTAATTCTTTCACGTTAACTTTAACTCTATACTTTAGGAAAATGTTTTAAAAGTCCAAATCAAGCACACTACAAAAAGCAGTGTCTACTTTATTCAGTGCTATGGTGTATTTTTTTTATTTTTGGGAACACTTTCCCCTTTTCTCCTTTCCCCAAATTCGAAGGAGGCTTTCTTTAATCGAGCTAGAGAGTCTGCGGGAGTGCTGCAAGCTGCCTTAGCGAGTTCCTGCATGGAGCCCTAGCGGCAAACGTATTTAAAAGCAATTTCGTATCTGTTAACACTAAGCCTAAGACAAACTACCCACTTGTACTGACATTTAAGAACAGAGACGCCAAGAGCTACAGCGGGGCCCGGGAAAACATTCTCGCTGGGCCTCTCTGGAAAGAAAAAATTTAATATGTTTTTTAAATGGCGCATTCTGGTGTAACCTATCTTCCTTATCCCTCTCCGTCTCGGCTGGCCTGTTTAAGAAAACGTTATCATCCTAAACAAATTTAGGAAAACGGCGTTCCCATACGTCCCCCTCGACTTCACCACTGAGTTTCCTGCCTCGCGCGCGTACGTACCTTATAGGTGCGTATGTCCTCGAGGTCTCGCAGTGGGTGGTCCAGTCGACGCTGCATGACACGGAAGTACTTGTGCAGTTCGTCCATGACGTCCGCGCAGTGTCGGTTCAGCTGGCGCGCGTACGCCTGCTTCCATGCGCCACATTCTATCGCCAGCGCAGTGCGGAGCTGCTCCGTCTGCAGCTGGACCGCACCGACTCTCAACGTAGCCGCCAACTCACCGACCCGTTCCTCCATACTCTGGGACACAGACACCAATGACGTTAAACAAGAGGCCAAACTACCGAGGCCAAAGCCAAAAACATGAAGCCGAGGCCTAGGCCAGTTGTTCAAAGCCGAGGCCGAGACCTCCATTCTCTACGCACAAACGCACGTGGCCAAAGAAGTCGTCTATAAATGACGTCACGCTTCGACAGGGAGGAGGTGTTTAGATTATTCTGACGACGTATGACACAGAAAAAGGGTAAAAGGCAGTGTGACGTCACGCACATCACATACGTGGGAAGGCACAATGGACAGCCAAATTCACGTCGCTAACTTGCCGTTTGTGACAGAACGAGTAGACAGAGAAACATTTCGAAACCCTGAGCTTAGTTCCACACGTTCTTGCACGTAAATTAACAGCGAACAATTTTGATAGCGGATATAATTTTCGTATGTCATAATGTAGATTGACTGAAACTGTACTACATGTTGTGAAAGGAAGCGGTTAAAGTTTATGACGTCATACTTCATGGGGGCAGAGCTTTGTGACGAAATGTGACGAAAGGGGCAAGGAGGAGGGGTTAGTTTTTCCTCAAACATCGCGTGACGTCATAACAATCTAGCGTGAGTGAGTGAGCAGTTTCTTAACAGCACAACAGTACAACAGCCCAAACAAAGCCAAAAGGTGCCAAATTAAACTAAGCGCTTGTCAATTAAATGAAAACAAAATAAAAATAAAGGTTTGAGACTGAAATAAAAGAACGACGGGATAATGAATGACAAGAGTGGTGACGGTATTTAATAGATTACTATTCAACATTTGACCCGAAATTCGGTCAGACAGCTGATACAGTGTGAGTCAACTGTGGGTGCATGCGGTTATAGGCCTACCGTGTAGTGGCGGAAGATGGCATCAAACTCGGACATGATCGGCTTCGTGGCCATTAGTTCGTTCACCTTCGTCTGCATGTTCTGTAACAAGTGACAACATTATATTCATATATACTATTGTAGTGGACGGCTTACGCAACAACGCTATTATTAGTGAAGGAAACAATACTGGGACTATAAAAGATATTAAACAAAGCTAGTGTACGGTTCTGTACACAGGCAGGAGTAGCCTACATTTCTGTTCATTTCAGTCGATCTGTATGTTCAATCGATCGAATGGCCCTGGGTTCAATTCCCAGTCAAAACACTATCAAGTGGTTCTACTTGGATGGGTGACTGTCAGCAAACTGGTACACAACCAACACCAAGGTCAACTCAGCTTTCTATCCCTCCGGGGTAGGTAAATCGAGTACAGGCTTGTCTGGTTGAGGTTAAGGCGAAGCGCGTTCACCTGTGTCGGGTGGGAGCTAACACTGTGTGATCCCATATGGCAGGTGACGCTCCGTTGCTCTGTGAAGGGTTTCCTATTAAGAGCTATATCACCACTTTTGCCTTTTTTTACCTTTATAGGGAGGTAATTATAAGACAGAAAAAAGCAGAACTGACCGCGGTCCATAGCTCGTCATAGTTGCTGCTGAAGCCGCTGATGACTTCATTGACCTCAGGACGCAGTGACGCAATCACCGAGCTGAGTTGATAAGACAGTTTCATGATGTCCTTCTGCTCGGCTACGATTCGCGCCAGTGATTTGTACGCCTTCACGTCAGTCGAATCAGCCTCTGCGCCGCCGCCCTGCGACTCAGCCTTTAATTTACATCAGCCACTCAAATGCTGATCAGTATAAATGAAATTCCGCGCAAATGTACTCCAGTTAACAAACTTTCGAAATACGGTAGGCTTATTTAAAATACGCATTTTTGTAATTTATAATATTTTGTGTAAACAGTGATATAGGTTTCGTGGACGTAATCGCTTTCGCGAAAGATTGTGCAAAATGCCGTTTTCTGTTCGGGATTGGAGTAGAGTCAAGTTTTTAAGACAGCATAAACAGTCGATTTAAAACAGATAGCAAAACAATAATAAATAATCGAAGTAGTCGAAGTAGTTTTTTTATGAATCGCATTGCTGTGCATCGATTTTACAAGGTAGTGTGGCAGCATCTTTTAAGTCTGGTGGAATATTTAACGACATTTTTGGCAACTTTTGTCGCCTGTGTATCAGAAAAAAATTCTAAAAATCAGTCACAGTTTTTGCACATATATGATAAGTTATTTGAAACACGATGTATTGTTATTCGCCGTTGGTTCGAACGCAAGCACTCACCTGTTTCTGATGATGCTGCTGGGTGCTCAAATGTTCCCACTGAGGCACCGCCTCGGCCACACGAATCACGGTCTGAACCGCTTTGTTCACAGTCGCCTGGATAGCGTCAAAGTTCGGCTGGACGACGATCTTGGGCAGTACAAGTGTGATGTCGGCGATAAACACGGGCGGCGGCCGGTCAGCGCGACCGGACATAGCTGAAGCCACGTCACGTGACAAGCCTGTGGATGAGAACTGATGAGCACCAGATGAGCTTTGTAGACGACGTTTGACGGCGTCCAACGATACACGAGTACCTGTCACATATACAGCATAAACTGATCTAGACACGCGTAAGGCCTAAAATTATGTGTTTTGCTGCTTCCGGTTGCAGCCGGCGAAAAAAGTGAGGACGAGGGCGAATTTTTCTCTGTTTTTACTTTCTATTTTTCACAGGCTGCGCGGTAGCGCCAGCCCTGTTGTAAAGGTGACCAGCCATTTCAATGGGAAACTCCAAAATTTGACCCCTCGTATTTCCCAAACCCCTTAATTTTCCCATACCAAAATTGG
>Ga0056128_1008449_pt1 | contig 12975 bp, 4 predicted proteins | sample WorMetLIZISLAND2_FD_71113 | JGI IMG/M metagenome (GOLD analysis project Ga0056128, IMG submission 71113) | Marine gutless worms symbiont microbial communities from Max Planck institute for Marine Microbiology, Germany - Olavius geniculatus... ...
GGCACATCCTTGCGCGAGACCGCGTCGTTTGAGCCATCGCACGCAAAAATCCGCCGAAGGGTCTGACCTGTAGGTGAGTTGACTAAAAAAAAGGTATATGGATAGCTATAAAAAATTTTTGCGTATATTTCACCCATTTGCCGGGAAGCCCCCGTTAAAAGGATTTACATGAAATTTTGCATGAGGGGTCATCTTGCCGACGTAATCAACGGTGCCAAATTTTATCTCAATCAGATCAGGGGTTTTGATTCTGTGGGGGGGGTCGAATTTTTGGCTTTCCCATAAGAAAGAGATGTCGCCGTTAACACAGGGCTTGAACTACCGTTCAGCCTGTGATGGTCGGCTGAAAAACAAACTCGTTCATCTCAAAACATCCAAGTTTTAGAAAACTCGAACGACGATTGCTGTATTTTGTTTCAAGTCGTATTAATAATACTTTGTAACCTGGCAGAATTCAGTTCACTATACATACATACGTGTTCGTAATGTGAACGAAATAATACTAGTACAGTTTCTAAAATAAATAAGACTGCCATTCGCTGATGCATCATAACGTCATAAAATTCATAACACGCTGACACGCAATTAGTGTCAATAAATTAAGCGACCGCCACCTTTGCATATTATAATTACAAAGCAGAGCTTAACTAGAGTTAAGCACCAATAAAAACGATAATTTATGAATAGCTGTCAGCGCTGATTACTGTGTCGTACACGTCGACATCAACAACATCATCAAGGCACTGTGGCAATCGCAATACACTGCACAACAAAAACGCTGGTTACGTGTAAAACAAAAAGAAACATTTTTACGCGCGAAAGCAGCTACTGCTTTCAGCGCGTATTAGATATCGCAATTCTGTCTGTCTGTTTATCTGTCTGTCCGTCCGTCACATGTGTGAATCAGTCAAAAACAAGCTAGGATCAACAAATCTTCACCGTCGGCTGCCTGGAAGACTCTAGTATTAGGAACCGTAAAGCTTTTCCATAAATTCGAAAAGAGTCAACCCGAACGAAAGCGCTGAATGAGAGGGGGTAGGAAAAATTTGCGATTTTTAGCCAATAAGTCGCAGTATCTCAGTAATAGTGCGAGATAGAGCCAACTTACGTCTCGTGAGCATTAACTCAAATTTCTTGTTAAATATTTGACCGAAGTTTCGTGTTTTATGTCGCATGTAACTATCCGCTACATCTTGAGAAACTATTAAAGCATTTTTGCAACAGTCATTGCAGTGGCAAATTCAAGAAGGGCACGGGGGCCGCCCCCTTCTCCACTGACCGGATGCATCTTAAAACTAAAAAAAATTTTTGCACCAAAATGCATGATTTTGGAATAAAATTTTCAAAAATTGAGGAGGGGGCACAGCCCCCTCCCCAGACCCCACCTCCTACACTTCCGCTCCCCTTATTTAAAACTTTTGGATCCGCCACTGGGTCATTGTGGAAAACATGTTTCTAAAACGAAATCACACGAGTAAAATGAACATTTCCAAAACATTTATGAAACATGTTCTTTTTTGCATCTAACCAAGAAATAAAACATGGCAGGTTTGCTGCGTATGAAGCCTATAAGAGTCCAGTCCGTGAATATAGGCCTAGTTTCGACGACTATTAAGTGTCCGGACACTGGGCTGGAAGTTTGGTCCGATGATTGTAATAGTTTCAGAATCGTGCTGCGGACGCTGTCTGCGACCAGGCGCCTTCCATACGCCAGACACTGAACGCATAGCTGAGTCGCTCGTGTGCCATGTAACTGCACGCGTTGCCAGGCAACCGTGCAGCGTCAGCAGCCAGCTTCGCCTCATCATTATCGCCCTCCTCCTCGCTGCGTAGCACTTGATACAGAAAGTCTATGTAGCGAGTGGCCAGTTTCAGCGTCTGAATCTTGCTCAGTTTGTCGGAGGGTAGGGTGGGGATGATCTTGCGTAGTTGTGAGAAAGCGTCGTTGAGTGACTGGGTGCGTTGACGCTCGCGCACGTTGGCCAGTACGCGTTGTGTCTGAATGTCGTCGTACGACGTGGCCGGCGGGTGTCGAGGGGCTAAACCGGATACCGTCCCAGACGCCCTGCCACCGGCGCGAGACCCGGCTTTCGACCGACCCTGCTTCGCCCGCGCCCGCCCCGGCGCCTCTGCTGGTGCAACCGCCGGCACCATCGCGGGGACTTCCAGAGACGGCGGTGGGGGCGCCACGACGAGCGGCGGAAAGCCTTCCCGTCGGCACACTGCGGCAGCGTCGTCTTCGCGCGGGGGAGCGGATATGACGTCAGCAACGGATGATGACGTCATAAGTCGAGCTGCGGCGGGTCCCGTGTAAACTGTGGTAATGTCTGGTTTCTGATCGGCAGCGAACGTCAGCGAGGGGTTGTTGAAATCTTCTGACGACGACGATGACAACGACGATAACGTTGATGAAGACGATGACGGTGGAGTTGTACACAGAACGACGGCGGTTGACGGTGAATTGCCACCGGCAGTTATGCCGAGCTGAGCGCCGCAGAGTTGAACTGATGATGTCGACTGGATGTAGGAAGTCTGCTGCTGCTGGGCAAACTCCATCGTCAGCTGCACAGTTCACATCGAAACAATCATGGTACATTTAAAGGTTACAACGTTAAAAAAAAATTTTTAAAGTTATTTAGCGCCGTGAAACCTAAAATAAAAAAAACAGAGGCTCTGTGTCAAGAGTACATTTATCTCGATTTCTGCGTACGTTGGTGCGGTATATTTTACAGTGAACTATGATACATAAAATCATAGGGCTATGGATAATTATGGATAAGTAGTAAATTGCGCTTGTCTGAGCTGAGAAGAACGGACCCGCGGATCGTCGTTAATAATTGGCCTGATAATCATTCTTTCTTAGCCTATCTCCGGCTCCGCCAAGAAGGTTTTTAGTGTCGGTGTGCACTAGCAGAAATATCTGACAGCTGTCATTTTGCAGCAATATAAAAACAAAATTTGATGAAACTTTCATGAAAAATTGACACTATGGTAGGAAATAAATCGTGATTTTGGGCAGTATCTCGATTTCGTGCAAATCTATGATTATTTAGCATGATTCTATGCAAATAAAAATAGGAAGACGAAGCGCATGCAAACCGTGTAAGCTTAGAGTAGGCCTACTGTATCTCGCCAAGTTTCAACTGATGCTAACGGAACTTTTATGGGACATTAGTGATAGGGCCTATCGGGTGAAATTTTGGAAGGTGCAAACGTGGCTAACCTATAGGGTTTTTTAGCACATTAAAAAAGATTTTAGACGAATCAGATACGCATTATGCACTATAATTATTTACTTACTTACTTACTTACTCACTTATTTACTAACTTGCGAAGGCTCTCTTACAGTAAGCTGCCAAAAAATACCCACATTCACAGCAACAAGTATGACATTCTACTGTATAGGCTTAGGCTTACGGAACGTTTAAAGAAGATGTACAATCTGAATGCAAGTTGCACTAACAACTGAGTTTAAAATTTGAAACCCAAGGTAGGGTGGCGAATACTGTTTTGCAATAAAAAAAATCAACGAATAAGAACGTTTTTGAATAGCACAACGTGAAAACTGAACTCAGTTAGAGTGAGAAACTCCCCAAAACGTGTTTAGATTGTTGTGTAACAACATGAAGAACGTTTTACTTGAACAATACGAATAAGTTATCACAAATTTCTTTGGAAAGATTTTTTATTGTAATAATTAAGCTCATTTCAGTTCAGTTCAACTAATGTTTAATTTGTGATAAAGACACTATGCTATTCAGCTGCACTTACCGAAATGTTACCAGACTCCGATGTTGAGCAATATCACAGCTTTTCCACTGATATACTGTAGATCAACGATAATATAACAACGATCAGTCACTCTTGTTTGGTTCTTCAGCGATATGACGCAAACTGACTGTTTTTTTCTGACTACAGTTGCTTATACGGCCCGGTCATTCAGTCTGTACTGACTGCCTCGCTAGTTGCTAGGCCTACCTGCTCTGATTGAATTACAACGTTGATAACTTCCTCAGCAGCAGCAGCAGCAGCAGCTGAATGAAAACTTCTCCGATTGGTCACTGAACTTTTGCGCCCCGCCCATCGCAAGTGATTGATGGCCGGGAATAAACTGATGAATTAAACAGGTGCATCGTCTGCAGCTGCTGAAGCATCCAGTGCATTGCATTCTTCCTCATCTGTTGGCTTACTTATGCAGATGATGAGGAAACTGACTGGTAATGAGCCAGTGACAGATGCGCAGATGAAGTTTAAACCAATAAATTGTCATTTTTAAGTCGACTTAGACACGAGTTACTTTATAGTACAATGTTTTAGTTCTTCAATTAAACATCTCGTTAGAATTTGAAACTTTCTCTGTTACTTTTCCTAAAAGTTAAAAGCTCCCAAACTGCACCGTAAGTCATAAAACAAGTTCATTTGTTCTTGGATTTACAGCATATAAACTGCAGTATGTTGTAAGCCTACAGGCTACAGCAGGTAGGCTACAACAAGTCCGTAGTAACAAACAAGAAATTTGAGCTAAGGCTCACGAGACGCGCAGAAGCTTATAGCAGTTTTTGTTCGCAAACTGTCAGTCTATCTTCAGCTGTTTTCACGAAAGACTGACGAACAACGGTAAAATAACGACTTTTACGGGGGTACCGCTCTTTGATGCCCTCGTGCGCAGGTTTCCTTGAACCTAGAAAATCGAGACTTAAACCGTCCTAATCTATGTTCAATGCTAAAAATTTATACGCAGCTGGCCTATGTCTGTCTCAATTGGTTTCAGCGCAATTCGCTCTTGAAAAGTGTCTCGCAGCACAAAATCGCCAAAAAATCCATAAAAACCCCTATTTAAACGTTCAAGATAATCCAAGGTCATTGAAATCGGTGGCAATCGAGAGCCAGTGTACGACTTCCTATTAGTGATTAATAGTAACCTAGCTCGATCTCGCATCGTTACTGAGATACAGCGACTTATTTGCCAAAAATCGCAAATTTTGCCTAGCCCCCTCTCATTTAGCGGTCTCGTTCGGGGTGACCCCTTCGAATTTATGGAAAAGCTTTACGGTTCCTAAAACTAGAGTTTTCCAGGCAGCCGATGGTGAAGATTTGGTAATCCTAGCTTGCACCGTTTTTGACTGATCCACCCGTGTGACAGATGACCGCCGCCATCTTGGATTTAATTTTCGTTTAATATTTAGGCATACCTGCATGTAGGACATCCAGCGTAATACACATGCCGAATTTCGTGCAAACATGTGCAATAGTAAACGAGTTATGAGCGATAGATAAAATTCAAAATGGCAGCCGCCGTCATCTTGAATTTATCATTTTTGTCTATTTAGGTCAAATGGTCTATTTCCGGTAGCAGCCGTCTACATCACTGCAAAATTTCATTCATCTACGTCAATCGGCGGCTGAGTTATTGCTGTTTGTGCAAAAATCTAAGATGGCGGTCGCCGCCATCTTGGATTTAATGTTTTGTTTAATATTTTGGCATACCTGCATGTAGGACCTCCGGGGTAATACACATGCCAAATTTCGTGCAAATATGTGCAACAGTAAACGAGTTATGAGCGATAGATGAAATTCAAAATGGCGGCCGCCGCCATCTTGAATTTATTATTAAGGGGGCAAAGGCAATGGTCCTGTATATTTACTAAACTACAGTGTGTTTTGGAGCAAATGCAAAATTGTCAGTGATAATAAAGGAAAGTAAAACAGAGCTCATTCGGCGCAAACCTTCGTCAAAGTCATATTGCTGCCAGTCACTAAAACCGATCTAGGTTTAACACAGTCGTATATTTTTAGAAATTCATAAGATCTGAACACGCGCATGTAAATTTTTTGTTTGCGTTTTTTTTTGTTTTCGCTTTATTGCACTTGTAGCGTGCGGTGACGTAAATGCAAATTTTACAGTGGCGTCCTGCTTCTTAAAGTCGATAGAAAACGGTCCCCTGACCCCTGTAATTCATTGCCGTGGAGCAGTTGAGTTTACGACTGAACGCTGCCATATAACGACCTTATTCCGCACATTATTCCGCCTTACAAATAGTCCCGGAAGGCAGTAACAGGAAACAGTATGGCGGCGGTCGGGAGGGTAAATCACGGACGGAAAGCAGTACAAGGAGAAGTGCGCGGATCTATAGATTTTCATTTTCTAACGTCCGACAATTCCATTAACGAACAGGCGCCGGTTCACTGATGTGACGCCTAACAGACAGGAATGCAGAAAGGGAACATTGGCATGACAGCATGATGCGAACTGCCGCCCACGAACCATTACGTAACTCAACCGACAAGACAAGCAAAACTGAATAATTCAAGAGTCAAAAAGAATGACCGGAATAACCACTGTGGCAGATCGGGGTAAAGCAAACGTTGCGCATAGTGTAGGCTTTCAACGAAAACCGCAAATGCTGCCCTCACATTCAGTCCGAATTCACAATATACTTGCACTCGATTCCAGAAAAAGAGCCCCTTAAATACACCATTGAACACAATTTCGTAACAGACGTATGGGAACCATGTATAAAATTTTTACCAACTTGGCTTTAGGCCTACATGTATGTATTGCGATATTTTTTATATTGTTCAGGGATGTGCACGAGACCTTTTGAGCCGAGACCGAGACGAGACCCGAGACCCAGACGTTCAAAATTTTGTCCGAGACGAGACCGAGACGTTGCAGCTTCCAAGACACTGGCCGAGACTTTGAAGCTCCCGAGACTATAGTGAAACACATTGACAACGAAAAAAAAATAATACGTATTAATTAACTCGTACCATGGTAAGCGCTTTCTATTTGTGATATTGCGGGTTTTTGCACTTTAATTCGACATGAATAATTAACGGCTTGCACCATAAAGGATTGCAACTGCAGTGCTGTAGACAGGAGCCAGTATGTTAATCGCAATTTGCAAGCAACTAAAATTAGTAAACTACAGCTGATTATAGCCTTATACGCCGTCTACATTTGGCTAATAGTATTCATTCTGACATCATGCACTTTACCTTCATTGCGACTATGTCATTTTTTATGACGAAAAAAGACTGGCATGACATAATTCTGCTTTATTATAAATAAGTAAATGAAAGAGTAAAAACACTGTAAACGAATATGTCTAAGCCACAGAAGTCATGCTGGTTAGTAGGCCTATCGCTCTAACTGCAGCTACAGCATGCACGGCGCGCGCCTGCACAAAACGTCTCGACGAGACGCAATGGCCCGAGACCCATGACCGAGACGAGACGTTACTACGTCTCGAGACCGTCTCGAGACCGTGACGTCTCGACCGAGACCACATCTCTGATATTTTTTAATTTAACACTAACATAGAAAGTGAGCTTGCGTATTCGTAGGCCTAGTGTTGGAAATGTCAATTTTTCATCTTTTAAAAAAAATTATTACCTGTGCAATATACTGCTTAATTGTCGTGAAATTTCATATAAAAAAAAACGACGCAACGGCAATTAAGAAAATATAATGAGTAAGCTTTATCATTATTTTTACTCCTCGCGCGATACGTTCCTAACGTAGCGAAGAGGAGTATATGAAATCAATGTAATATTCAGGACCGACCGACCGACGACCGACCGACCTCTGTTCCTGGAAGAGCCTTCCTGGGAGAACTTCAAACGGCCATATCTCCATAACGGTGCTAGACAGACGCATGGTCACTATGGACCACCCATAGGAAGTCGACTCACGGGAGTCAAATGGTCAGGTAATCAATGACGTCATGTGACCGCAAACGATCAATCTCGTGACCCATTATCCTTGAGGCGCTATATCTCCGTAAGAGTGCCAGATGGACGCATGCGTTGAGATATAACAAGACAAATGGCAACTAGCGTCATCGACCGTAATTGAAATTTTTTTTATCAGTTCCTAAAATGGGGCAATATTTTATTAACTTCGGAGAGACAATTTCCGATAACAATCACGACGTCAGTCACTATTAGTATAATGTTAAACGGGTTTCAATTGGACGCCTGGTCTCTGATACAAACCGAAAGGAACGAAAAAGCTTTAAAAAGAATACAAAAGATAATGATGCACTCGAGGAGTACATTAGATTGTACGTAGAAAATGTGCACGAATTATTATCAAATTGCTGTGGATGGGAGTCCGTGCGTCGTGGAGTCCGAGCGCCTCTTGCCGGCAATGCGGCGAGTAGGATCAATAGGTCGCCGATAGATCAATGTTGTGACGAAAAATGGCGCATGTTGAGCACTGCCCCTCGCCAGCAACATTCAATAGACGACTGTGGTACAGCAGCAAGCGCAGACTGAAACCTGTGCCTAGTCACGCGTTACACTCAACTCAATCTGGCCCACCGTAAGGAAATGAAACCTACATAGCGTCTGCACGCGTTACGCTCAGCCTAGTCGGTCCGTTCGTTCGTCCGTCCGTCCGTCCGTCCGTCCGTCCGGTGCCTTGTCGTCTGTCGGTGCGGTCAACTGCTCCTGCACGCATGCGCGGCCGCAGTCTTTGACTACAGACGGACGGACAGACGGACCACGCTACGCAGACGTCTGTCGCAATAGCCGGCAGTTGCCACCTCCGTCTTTGACTACAGTTGTGCGTTTCGTTTCGTCGAGTGATTGATCGAGCTATATGCGATTAGTGATGCTACTACGAATACTCGCTATATATGTTATATTCGGCAAAAGTATTCCATAACACTTTTGACAGACGAGTAATAACAGCATCGTTTTCGTACACAACGTCAGCTTCCGATAGCACACTTAAAACATATAATAAAATGTGTTAGACTAAAAACATGAGACTGTTAATCACAAAAATACACAAAATAATACGATAAAATACGACGTAACGATTGGATAAATGAAAAAATATATTGCGCGAAAGTATACGTCTACTGCTATGTACTGATGATCTAAACTAAACTTATCATTATATTAGATTTATTTATTCTGCTTAACGGTGGTCTATTCGTTTGTCCTGGGACGTTCTTAGTACGAGCATTACACCAACAAAGCACTGTCTACTGAATGAACGTGTAAACTTTATCCATCTGCCTATCACAACCAGTACGATGATATGTATTATACTGTCCTGATAATTTTTTCCAAACTGCGTCAAGCAACACACCGGTAATGCACACAAGTGCGCTAATCGAACACCTATAAAGTATCGATTCGAATTGGAAACAAATAGCGAGCTGCCCATCTCTATCGTCGTCAACAAAACAGCTACTGTAGCTCGCATTCCAGTGTCGAAGATCGGCGACTATTCACTAACATTCCACCCGTGCTATCAAAACTTCACAGAAAAAAACGATTTTTGCAATGCGATGGGAATTAGACCTGAAAAATCTTAATTTTGTGAAAACATTTTTCCATTTTTCGGTTTTTAAATTTTAGATGTAAGGTTTTAATAATATATTTGTAAGTGTTTTAATGTACAAAAACACGAGACAAATTTTTAAGTCACACGATTCTCCACGCCGTTGTTTTCGTTGAGTACTCGTGTCGTGATAACTTAAAAATTACGATTAAAATATGAGGTAAGATTTGATTTGTATCCTAAATAGCAAGACAAAACATGTAAAGTTTTTAAAGGTTTTTAGAAACCTAAAACGTAAAATTATCAAAACTGGGAACAAATGCTAAAGCAATTGCCAGCGTGGCTACAAAGAAGTTATTATCTTGCCACTGCAGCAAAAAGCGTTTTACGAACGCAAAAAAAATCAGGTAGAGCAAGACAGGTTTAGCAACCACCATCGCCGAGAACGAAACGCAGCAGAGATAGAGTGATGAGGGTTGAAATGGGGAGCCGATCTGGGGCACATCGTAAGCTCCCTAGCTGCCGGGTGGTTGGGGATCCCGATCGAAAAAAAAATTCGGCTCAGTTTTATCACCTTTTATCACTTTTATCCACCTTCTGGTGGAACGATAACAAAGCGAGCAAAAGAGATTTTTTGTGGCATCTTCGACTTTTACCCTCAATGTGATTTGCAGTTCAAGTAACGAGGCATGAGTTGGCTGTGAAACACTACTTGAGGTGTTTCTGACGTCAACTACAGACGACGTCATGAAGGCATCATATCTTCTTCTTTTGCATATAAGTCAATCTGCTGATGAAACCGGTTTACTGTTGCACCGGAGTGCGGATTGCGGTCCCCCGCACCAGGCGGGCACCGTGTGATGACGTCATACGACCGCGTCTCGACTGTTGCTATGGATACGTCGTGGCGCCGCCAGCCTGTGTGGCAACAGCGGCTGCTGACTGTCTAACATGTAAGATGCTCGTGGCGGGGGAGGCGGCGGCGGAGGAATTCTGCTTCCGGTGGTCACGTGATCGTCGCCCAATGTCGAAATGTCATTGCTAAAGGTCACGCCGTAAGCTGGTTCTCTGTTGTCGCCGAACGTCACATGAACGTCACTTACCTACACGCACGCACACACAGTGTCATGAGTTCAAAGTCGAGCTCAAGGTGAAAATGTTTAATTTGGATACTGTATAACTAGTTCCCATTTTCAAGTCATGCACAATTCTGATCGAATATTTACAAAAAATTACGTTTTATATCGCCGGGAAGTTGACGGTGGCTTCACAACTTTTCTGCATATATTTTGGACGTGGTGATTTCACGAAAAAACAAAACACAAAACATCTGCCGAGTATTTCTAAAGATGTTCGTTTTTGTCTATCATGCAACTGCGGCGTCGCACGCTTTTCGGAAAGCACGTTCGGACTCAGGGCCGCGGGCGGACGAACTACCCCAACGCATGAAGCCTGCGTCGCTAACTATCGAAGGCGGAGGCACAAAAGGTCCAGAAATTGCAACGTATGCAGATTGCGAACAGTCACTGTGGACGAGGGATGCAATATTGCAGCATATAGTACAGCAGCGTCATCCTTGGAGCGTTGTCGGAGATTATACGTCAAAAGCGGCGACTAACCATCCATCACCATCAGTCACTCGACGTTTGTCTGCTGCTAGAGCGCTCTCAGTATTAATGCCCAGCAGCCGCAGCCGGGATTTCCGCTAAGGCAGCCACGTGAGCCTCCTCGGCCTCAAATGAGAGTAATTCACCCAATTAAGCCCACATCCGATCCACGCCCGAGCAGCGGAAAGAATGGCCGTTAGTTGTTTCACAGAATAAAGAAAACAAAGACGTTGTATGCCCCCTCAGTCCTCCATAAGATATGCGACTTTCAGCACAATTGCGAGACTGCATCCACAAATTTTGACCGTTTGACCTTGAAATTTGATGTTTCGCTGGTAAAGCTTATTGTTGTTGCACGAAACTAAAGCGATCTTTCAGTGCTTTAAAGCTGCTGAGAGCTACGATTGACTCGCCATAAACAGCGTGACAGTTGTTGAAAAAAGATTAAGGGTCAAAAATTGGGGATCAGCAGTCAAATTTGTTAGGTCCAGTTTCTCCACCTTTTCCCAAAAAATCCTGTTACTGAACATAGTTATTTACAAAATCTTATACATAACTAAGTTGCTGACTTGCAAAGATATTAATATGAGGAAGAAAAGAAGATAAAAAATTCACAGCAAAACTCGTAAATTAAGCTCCGAATCGGTAAAAAGCCGCGTAATTTAACGACATATACACACGTGTCCGTTGTTGTCGCGGATATCCGACGGAGTATGTATCATTGCTACTTTTCCGTTACTGCACAGCGGCACCGCCATCTTCTCCTCGCGTGACGTCACTTCCGGATCACATGACTCACGCCTTCGTCGTCGTCGTCGTCGGCGTCGTAGCAGAATACAAGACGAGAGGCAGAGAACGCTGATTATGGAGCAGATTGAGGCGAGGGTTACTAGCAATAGCAACTTAGAGTTGGAGTAGAGCAGACTTATAGGAGAGCGGGCAGCAGCGGGCGAACGGACTGACAAAGGAGGGTAAACAGGTAAAGAACGATTCACAGCGATATTCAGAGTAGCAGACGCCGACCTACAGACAGACAGACAGACACATATTTATTTAGTTATTTGGTTAATATTCAAATTGTGCACTACTGCACCAATTGCATTCAAAGGAAAAAAATAATTTAAAAAAAATAAAAGTATGAAATTTACCATGAAGCAAACAACGGATTCGCAGTTTAACGAATTTTATCACATGGCCGTAGTCTAACTTTCATCTTGAGATCTAGGCATTGTATATTCTGCTACAGACTAAAATTTGGTCGTAATCCTTCATTCTAGCACATGAGGAGGTATGGGGCCCTATTTTTTGCACATCTGACCTTAGAACGATCGCGATATTAAACCCTGGATCTTCAAACCTATTCAGTTAGTTTATAGCTAAGTTCAGCTACATCAAAAACAAAAGTCTGGGGGTTAAATTTTTTTGAATGAGTCTTGAAATATCAGACAAACAAACGTTTTGGGACGCACAGACTGATGGACTGACGAACTCATAAAACAAGAAGCCCAGCTATCGCTAGGAAAAGCCGACCATACCGCCCACATCCAAAACCCAACGTCCGAATTCCAGTCATGGAGAGAAAGCTATTTGTCAGAAATGAGACAGTTTCATGCACGCTATGTTAACTGAACGCTGTCTCAAAAGCTACAATAAACGCTAGTATAACAAACATCGCACGTGGTCATTTTGCCAGGCGATATAAATAGCTACAAAGTAAATAAACAAGGAATATATCGGACGCATGTTTTCAAATATTTCTCACAATAAAAACGCTTGGCTCGGGTAGACACGATACAGCCTATACAGTTCTTGTTGCAGTACTGACCCTCAAGATGAATGATTTTCGTGTCATTTGAAAGTCAATATGCGAGTTCCTATTAGTGATGAATAGCAACTTAGACCCTATCTCCCACAGTTTTCGAGATACGACCACTTATAGCTTTAAAATTCCACTCAAAATTGCGGCCAAACCGCTGCAGATGGACATATGGTTACCATTGACAGCCTATAGGAAGTCGCCACCGCCCTATCCAATGGTACCATCGCAGACTCCCTACCACTTACCGTTTA